>Ga0265338_10000126_pt1 | contig 140495 bp, 135 predicted proteins | sample 42126metaG_FD_193579 | JGI IMG/M metagenome (GOLD analysis project Ga0265338, IMG submission 193579) | Rhizosphere microbial communities from Carex aquatilis grown in University of Washington, Seatle, WA, United States - 4-21-26 metaG | ecosystem: Host-associated > Plants > Roots >...
ATCAATCCCGAAATTCCTTCGATCAAAGCAACGGCTGTAGAAGCACTGACAAGGCCGTACGCGACAGAGGAGGGAGCGATGGATAGTATTGGCATATTTGTAAGGGATCAGTACGAACATCGGTATCCGGATATCGCGAGGACGAAGAAGGTGAGCATTGATTCCGCGATCGACCATCTCAAACAGATTTACAGCAAAAACTTCTTCCCCGAAATGCATGTGTCCTGGCAGCACTACCCAGACAACATCGGCCACCTGTACTCTCCCGGATGTTTCCGGTGCCACGACGGAAAGCATGTCGGGAGCAACGGCAAAGTGCTCTCTAAAGAGTGCAGCACTTGTCACGTGATCCTCTCTCAAAGCCTTAACGAGGCGAAGCCTCAGGTTTCTCTGGAAGGGGTTCAATACCGCCATCCCGTTGATATCGGTGAAGCATGGAAGGAGATGAGTTGCAGCGACTGCCACGGAGAGAATCAATAATCCTATTGGCCAGGAATAATATTCGCCGGGAAAGAGCACCTGGAGACGAATCATATGATAATTCGTGTGATCCGCCGGCAAGCCGATTCAATGTCCGTTATTAAGTGACTTTTTATCATGATTATTTTTCTTATCATTGAAAAATCAGTGAATCTCATCTTCTTGGATTTGAGACTGTAATGACCAAAAATCATCAAAAAAGGGGAAATCCAGCGCCGTTGTCCCGGCACATTATTTGAGTAGTAATTGACAGGGATTTGAACGGCGAAAACTTCAAACCTAAACGGAAAGATACCTGTGATGAAAAAGATAGTAGAGATTTTTGTGATGACGGCGCTTGTTGTTTTCCTCGCGATTCCCTCTGCCGCGCAGCACAAGTATGTCGGTGTCACGATGTGCTCGGTCTGCCACAAGACAGAAAAGCAAGGAAAGCAGTTCGATATTTGGAAGTCATCTGCCCACGCAACTGCGTTCAAGACGCTTCAGTCACCCAAGGCGGATGAAATTGCTAAAGCAAAGGGTTTGAAAGTCAAAGCGGCCGAAGCGCCCGAGTGTCTCCAGTGTCATGTTACCGGTTACGGTGTCGATAAATCTCTTACTGCATCGTTGAAGCCGGAAGATGGGGTTCAATGCGAAGCATGCCATGGCGCCGGTTCCGACTATAAGTCAATGCCGATCATGAAAGACAAGGCGAAAGCCGAAGCAGCAGGCTTGGTTCTTGCGAAGGACGACCCGAAGCTCTGCACACAGTGTCATAATAGTAAAAGTCCAACATTTAAAGAGTTTAACTATAAAGCGTCATGGGATAAGATCAAGCATCCCATCGCTGCAAAATAAAGTGTATTCGCTCCATTCGTGGAGCGATACTTCCCCCGCCGGTAACCTACATACCGGCGTACATCCCACGAGGCTCGGCAAAGCCTCCAGACCGCAAAACAATCCCGCTTCATCTTCTGATGAGGCGGGATTCCTATTTTATGGAAGGGGCGTAATCTGTTCTTGATACTTGGAAGGAAGTTCGTTATGATGATACAAAACCATAGTAAACGTAAGAAAAATTTTCAAGGATGAATGGCACAATCCTTGTCTTTATTCCCACCACACGAGTAAAGGGAATAGCCGTTATGAAATGCAAAATAGTTTTTATCATCCTTTGTTTTCTGACAGCGACGGCATCTGCCCAGCTTGCTTCGGGGCGGTTTACAACGTCATTCTACGGCTGGCAGGGACGGAATGCGAACCTCGACGTGCAGAACTATATGCGAGGGTTTGAAAACGTGCAGTTCGATCTTACTCAACAGCACTTTTCATTCAACACGAATTTTCAGTACTCAAAAGATTTCGGAACGACGATCGGCTCCGACCCGGATCTCCAGCTTTCATCGCTGACGCTCAGCGCACGAAACATCGCGGACATCGCTGATGTCTCCGTCGGTCGTCAATATGTGTTTGCCGGAGTCGGCAACGGTCTCATCGACGGTGCGCTTGCGAGGGCCATGTTGTTCGACCGGAAAGTCGGCATTACCGCGTACGGAGGGTACAACATTATTGAATCGCGGTCGATCGACCTGAAAGAAAGTTTACCGGATAATTCCCTGTTCGGCGGACAGATTACCTTCGAGCCGATCGACAACGGCGTCATTGGTCTGAGCTACATGAAGATGACACGCAAGCCTGATCCGTTCACCGCTGTGCGGGCCGATTCGTTGTTCAACCCGGAGGTGATCCTGATTGCGTACTCCCCGACAGAGGAAGAGTATGCCAGCCTCGATGCGCGGTACAATTTTTCGAACAGGGTGAATCTATACGGTCGCTCGGATTATGATTTCAACTTTCAAAGAATTTCGCGCGCACAGGTGGAAGGAAGCGTAGGTATTCTTGCCTCATTGAACGCGACCATCGATTATTTGTACCGCCAGCCGCTCCTCGCATATAATTCAATCTTTTCGGTCTTCAACACCAACAGTACTCAGGAAATAGAAGCAGGACTTGATTATCAAGTGATGCCGTTGTTCCACACCTTCGCGCGTTTCGCGACGGTTCAATACACGGATGACGACAGCCGGCGGGTCACGGTCGGCGGGTCGTACGATATAATTAATATTTCCTATACTCAAAATTTCGGGTACGCCGGCGATTTGAACGGCGTCTCTGTGCAGGCAGTCTACCCGATGATGGAACGAAAATTTGTGCCGAACATTGCATTCGGATTTGCGGATTATCAGCTCTCGGACGACGCACCGAAGAATACCGTCTTTAACAGCAGTATCGGTGCGACGTACCGGCCCATGCCTTCGTTATCGACCGATGCCCAGGTGCAGTGGATGCGGAATCCGCTCTACTCGAACGATGTCCGGGTGTTTTTGAAAGTAAACTACTGGTTCAGTGACCGTCTCAGTTGGTTCTAAGGAAACTCTATGAGAAACAAAATCCTATTGTTCGGAGCGTGTCTCGCAGCGGCGGTCGTCGCTGCATTTGGCGGCGGCTGGTCGGAAAACGTCCAGGCATCTGCTGCCGGCGACACCGTGAGGGTGATCAAATTCTCCCATCAGAAACACATCAACGAGTTCGGAGTTGATTGCGCGACCTGTCACGCTGCTGCGGCAACCAGCCAGCTTTCGTCGGATACCCTTGTTCCCGGGCACGCTGTGTGCCAGACATGCCATGAAGAGCAGGTGAGCAAAACGTGCGGGTACTGCCACGCCGACGAGATGAATCCGAAAGGCTTTCCGCGGGAAACGCGCGAGCTGCGTTTCGATCATAAAAAACATGTGACTGACGGGAAGATGGAATGCGTAACCTGCCATGCCGGACTGGATAAGGTGGACTATGCATCGGCAGCGAACATGCCCTCGATGACGACATGCAACACGTGCCATAACAACGTCAAAGCCAATAACCAGTGTGAAACATGCCACACCAATCTTGCGACGCTCCGACCGGCATCGCATAATGAAGGAAATTTTGTGAAGAACCATTCCGTGCTGGCGAAGTTGAACGGAATGGATTCGCAATGCTCGAAGTGTCACACGCAAAGCTACTGCCAGCAATGCCACGACGGGTCGAATTTAACGGCCCTGTCCCCCGCAGAAAAGACCGGTATGATCTCGCCTCGCACCATCGGAGACGATAAATCGCAGGCGTTGAAAGGGCAGGCCATCCACGACATTAATTACCGTTTCACGCACGGCATAGAAGCACGCGGCCACGCGGCGGATTGCCAGGTTTGTCACCAGGAACAGGCGTTCTGCAACGACTGTCATCAGACTGGAAGCCAGGCGTTGGGAGGAACAATTCCTACGACGCACGAGGCCGCGGGATTTGTTACGATCGGCGTTGGGACCGGCGGCGGAGAGCATGCCCGGCTTGCACGGCGCGAAATAGAAAGTTGCCAGTCGTGTCACGATGTTCAAGGATCCGACCCGGTCTGTATGAAATGTCATGTCGACCCCGATGGCATCAAAGGGACGAATCCAAAAACACATCCGAGCGGATTTATGACGAGCATCCACGGCGATTGGCACACGAATGCCGGTGCAACGTGTTTCGCCTGTCACACCGACCCGAATGCAAGACCGCACTCAATGGGCGGAATTGCCGGCCAGGGATTTTGTGGATACTGTCACGGAAAAAAGTGAGCGAATTATGAAAACAAGTGTGTATCGTGGAATTGTTCTCGTCGCATCGATCGGATTGATGGCGGGTTGCAGTCAATTGAAAAATGACCAGCCGCCGACGGCTCCGACATTGAGCCTCCACGGAGATGGCTGGACAGATCCTGCATCGGCGAACTTTCACGGCCTTGCAATCCAGCAATTAAACTGGAACATGACAACCTGCAAATCTTGTCATGGTCCAAACTATGCCGGCGGCACCGCGCAGAAATCATGCCTCACCTGTCACACGCAAACGAACGGGCCGGAAGCGTGCAATACTTGCCACGGCAGTTTCAACGCGCCTGTGGGTAATAATCTTTCGTGGGCTCCGCCTCGTGCGGTGAACGGTGATACCGTGGCCACGAGCCGCGGCGTCGGCGCACACCAGGCGCATCTGCTGGCGACCATGGGGAAAGTGCTCAAGTGTCAGGAATGCCATACCGTCCCCTCACAGGTGTATGCTGCCGGACATATCAATTCCCCGTTGCCTGCAATCGTAGCAATGAACGATACGCTGGCTAATTTGGTCTCGGGAAGCGGTGCATTCATTCCACATCCGGCATACAGTGCAGCTCAACTGCAATGCAATAATACGTACTGTCACGGAAATTGGCAGGCGCAAAAGGCTTCTGCGCCCGCGGACAGACAATACATCTACATTGATTCTGTGATTGTCGGTGCAAATTATTCGCCAAAGTGGACCGGTGGGGTCAATGAGGCAACATGCGGGAGCTGCCACGGCTTGCCGCCGAAGGGGCATCTTGGATATGGAACGAATGAACTTCCACTTTCGAGCTGCGGAAATTCCGGATGCCATACGGGAATCGTCGACGGAAATGGCAAGATCCTCGACCCGACAAAGCATATCAACGGAAAAATCGATTACGAGCGGACCGAGAGAAATTTCTAAGCTTTTTTGAACGGAGCGGAGTGATGGTAGGAACGATTGTTTTGGTTGTCGCGTTCGTAAGCGGTCTGGCGGCTGTATGGTCTTACTATCAGGCTGCAGCCGGGAAACAGAACTATTTAAGCATTGGAAGAAAGGGCCTCTATCTCAGCGGCGCCGCGATCATCGCAGCTGCGGCATTGCTCCTGACAAACATCCTTCAGCATGATTATTCATACGCGTATGTCTGGAACTACAGCGACAGCAAACTGCCTCTCCACTTTCTGATCTCCACATTCTATGCAGGGCAGGAGGGGAGCTTCCTTTTTTGGGCTCTTTGTTCTTCCATCCTGAGCTTCTTCGTCCTGCGTTATACCAAAACGCGGAAGCTCGAAGCACATGTGTTGACAATCTTTCTTGCGACGCAGACATTTCTCGTGCTGCTCCTCCTGTTCAAATCTCCTTTTACCCGAATTTGGGACGCGTTTCCCGGACAAGTTTTGCCGGGGCAGATACCGCCCGAAGGAAAAGGTCTCAACCCCCTCCTCCAGAATTTCTGGATGGTCATTCATCCGCCCGTGTTGTTCATTGGGTTTGCGGTCACCGCTGTTCCGTTCAGTTTTGCGGTAGCCGGCTTATGGCGGAAAGAATTCACTTCCTGGCTGAGCAGTGCATTCCCGTGGGTGCTTTTTTCGGGGTTGATTCTCGGATTAGGCATCATGCTCGGCGCATACTGGGCATACGGTGTGCTTGGGTGGGGCGGGTACTGGGGATGGGATCCGGTTGAGAATTCTTCGTTGATTCCATGGCTCGTCTTGATGGCGCTCGTTCATACGATGGTGATTCAGAAAAGAACCGGGAATTTTGTCCGGCTGAACTTTGCGCTGGCGATCCTTTCGTTCCTTTTCGTCGTCTACAGTACGTTTCTCACGAGAAGCGGAGTTCTCGGAGATTCGTCGGTCCATTCATTTACCGACCCGGGCGCTGCGGTCTATGGTTTGCTGATAGCCTTCCTCACCCTGTCCGCCCTGCTTGGCTTCGGAATGATGTTCTCTCGCCGCAACGACTTGAAAGAGCATGTGGCAAGCTTAAAATATCCTTCGCGCGGATTTGTGGTGAGCCTTGGTTCATATGCGCTGCTGGCATTATCCGCGGTCGTTTTATTCGGGACGAGCCTGCCGATCTTTTCGAAAACAACCGTCGAACCGTCGTTCTACGATACCATGAACCTTCCGATCGCAGCGGCGATCGCTCTCCTGATCGGCTGGAGCCTGCTTCTTCGATGGGAGAATGAGGATGGCTCAACGTTCTTTAGGCGTTCCGTTAAATGGATTGCCGCTTCCTGCATCATCGCCGGAGGAATGGCGTATTTTGGTGTTCACGATATTATGATGCTTCTTTTCGGTTTCGCATCGGCCTTTGCGCTCTTGGTAAATCTCGAAATCGCATACCTCACGGCCCGGGGCGACCCGCGCCTGATGGGAGGAAAAGTTGCGCACATCGGTCTGGCACTCTTCTTCTTCGGGATTCTTGCCTCCGGGAGATACGGCGAAAAAGAACATCTGGCCCTTTCGTTGAATACACCACAGCCGGCGTTCGGATATACGCTCACGTACAAGGGAAACAGGCCGGTCGAAGGGAAGAAGTTTGCATTTGACATCGAAGTAGAAAAAGAGGGAACGCAGTTTCAGCTTTCCCCCGTGATGTATGAAACGGGACAACAAGGAACCATGCGCACTCCCGACATTAAGTCATTCTTAACTCGGGACATTTATATCTCTCCTGTTTCGCTGGAACATCCGGAGAATGTTGCCGAACACGCCGGGGAAACGGTTTCTATCAAAAAAGGAGAGACGGTATCACTCGGAATTGTCAAGGCGACGTTTGTTAAATTCGACATGGGAGGCCATGGTATGGAGGCGATGGCAGGCGGCGGAGGAATGTCGGTGGGGTCGGTTCTCGAATTGTCGTCGCCGCAAGGAAGAGAAACGATCACGCCTGTTGCGGTCTACACCCAGCGGAGTGCACCCACGTTCAAGCCAGCGGCATCAAAACTCCTCGGCGCTGACGTTCAGCTTGTGAGCATGAATATCGACATGGGGTCAAAACAGTCGATGGTGACGCTCGAGGTAATCCGGCCGGATTCGCGTCCGCACACGGGCGAGGTGCTGGAAGTCGAGGCGAGCATAAAGCCGTTCATCGGTCTTGTTTGGTCTGGCACAATACTGCTGTTCTTTGGATTGATTATCTCTATGTTTCATCGGAAACGAGAAGCCTAGCAAACGAAAGAAAAAGTGTACAATCAACATCAATTATTTTTGAATGGAGCTACCATGATGACAGAAGCGACGCCAAAACCGCTAGTAGAAAATGTTCCGGGGAGATTTCATGTGCTGGATTCCTGCAATGGCTGCGGGCTTTGCATGTCGTACGCCATTCACAGCTTCACGTTTGACGATTCGGCATGCTTTTATTATATCTACCGACAGCCGGACAGCCAGGAAGAAGTGGATGATGTCTTGCGCGCGATTTCGGTATGCCCGATGGATGCGATCAAGGATAGAGGGAATTAAGTATTCATTCCATAGTGCCCCGGATTGACCGAATAAGAAAACTGCGGCACCGGCAGCCAACGAAGCGATGTCTATGATAATCGGTATCCTCAAAGAAACCGGTCTGTTGGAACGGCGAGTTGCCCTTTCCCCGGCGGGAGTTCAGGCTCTCGTCGCCCGGGGCCACACTGTGTATATCGAAAGGCTGGCTGGCGCCGCCGCTCTTTTCACCGATGATGACTACATCGCAGCAGGCGGTGTGACGGCTTACAGCACGGAAGAAGCCATCAACAGGTCCGAACTCGTTTTGAAGATTTCTCCCCTATCGGAAAAAGAATTGCAGCAGTTGTCGAAGGGGCAGGCGATTTTTTCCTTCCTCCATCTTGCGATGTCACAGCGAAAACAAATTGAAGAACTGCTTCGCCGTGAAGTAACGGCGATTGCCTATGAGCTCATCGAGAATGCCCAGGGCGAACTCGGCGTACTTCAGGTCATGAGCGAGATCGGGGGACAAGTCTCAATGCATGTTGCTGCCCATTACCTTCAGCGGAGTGAAGGAGGGCGTGGAGTTTTGCTGGGATCGATACCGGGTGTGCCGCCTGCATCGGTGGTTATCATCGGGGCGGGAACGGTCGGAAGGACGGCAGCCCGTATCGCGGTGGGGATGGGAGCGTCCGTTACTCTTCTCGATAAAGACATTTCGCGACTCCGGCAGGTTGAAGAATTATTGCAATGGAAGATCACAACGGCGACCGCCACTGACTACAACATCAACCGTTCCGTTTGCTACGCCGATGTCGTTATCGGCGCGGTGCTGATGAAGGGAGAAAAGGCTCCCCACATCGTGAGCGAAGAAATGGTCAAGGGAATGAAGCCCGGCTCGGTGATTGTGGACGTCTCGATCGACCTGGGAGGATGTGTTGAGACCAGCCGTCCGACCTCCCTCAGCGACCCCGTTTTCATCCGTCACGGCGTGGTGCATTATTGCGTGCCGAATATGACCGCTGTCGTGGGCCGCACTGCGACGGCCGCGTTAACAAACGCGATGATTCCGTATTTGGTTGAGACCGCAGACCTTGGCGTCGAAAAATCTTTTCTCGCAAACCCTGGTCTTGCCAGGGGAGTATGCACGTTTGGCGGACAATGCACGAACAGTGCCGTGGCGAGGATCTTTGACCTGCAGCAGGCCAATCTGGTGCGTCTTCTCACTGGCCGTCATAACTCTGAGTATGCCGTATGAACTGGCTGGAACAATATAAATCGAAAGCAGTATCACTTGATGAAGCCGTTTCCACGGTGAAATCCGAGGATAGGATATTCGTCAGCGGTAACGCGGCAACTCCGTTGCTCCTGATGCGGGGCCTGGCAGAGCGGCAACAAGAGTTGCTTCACGTAGAACTGAACCACATACTCATTATCGGCAGCGATCCTCTTTCAAAGCCGGGGATGGAAAAGCACTTCAGGCACAATTCTCTTTTCGTTGGTCCTGCGGACCGCGCAGCGATCGCCGACGGAAGTGCGGACAGCGTGTCCGTCCACCTCTCGGAAATTCCGGCATTGTTTAGAGATCGTATTATTCCCCTGGACGTGGCGTTCCTTCATCTTTCCCCCCCCGACGAGCACGGCTTTATGAGTCTCGGGGTTGAGTGCGCGGCGTCGAAGGCTGCAGTGGAAAGTGCGAAGATCGTGGTCGCTCAGGTCAACGATAAAATGCCCCGCACGCTCGGCGACGTGTTCGTCCATGTCTCCCATGTCGACAAAATTGTGGAGTGTTCGGAGGAGCTTGAGACGCTTCCGCACGGATCGGGATACTCCGACGTGGAAATGAAAATTGGTTCTCACATTGCCGAGCTCATCGAAGACGGCTCGACGCTGCAGCTGGGCATCGGCGGAATTCCTGATGCCGTGCTGTCGAACCTCGAGGGAAAGAACAACCTCGGCGTTCATACGGAGATGGTGTCCGACGGAGTCGTGAAGGCGATAGAGAAGGGGATCATCACAAATCAAAAGAAAACGCTCCACCCGGGCAAAGTGATCGCAACGTTTGTGCTCGGGTCCAAACAACTATACGAGTACGTACACAACAATCCGTACTTTGAAATCCACCCCTGCGATTATACGAACAATCCGTTCATCATCTCGCGGAACGAGAACATGGTCGCCATCAACTCCGCCATTGAAGTTGACGTTACCGGCCAGGTCTGTGCCGATTCGATAGGGCACACGATCTACAGCGGCTTTGGAGGTCAGGTCGACTTCATCCGCGGCGCCTCTGGTTCCAAAGGAGGAAAACCGATCATCGCTCTTCCGTCGACGGCGAAGAACGGGTCGGTGTCCCGCATCGTCGCTCAATTGACGCCGGGTGCGGGTGTGGTGACATCCCGTGCCGACGTGCATTACGTTGTTACCGAGTTCGGCGTCGCATCACTGCACGGCAAGAACATGCGGCAGAGGGCCGACGCGCTGATCGCGATTGCGCACCCTCAATTCCACGATGAGCTTCTTGCTGCCGTACGCTCTAAATTCAAAATACATTATTCGCATTCGTAGCTGTTACCAAATGACCATGAAGGACTTCAGACAATGACATGTGTGCATGTTCCAAAAGAAAAACTTGACTGGATTGCCAAAGAAAGCAACCACGTTTTCGTGCTGACGGTCGAGATGGAGAAAGTTCTCGACTGGTACCGCGACCATCCTCACTTCCCGCTGGATTTTGACAAGGTACGCACAAAGGTTATGGAAGCGCACACGCGGATCGAGGGAATCGCTACGATGATGAACGAAATCCGAGAGCCAAAATCGCCCCAAACAGTGGAAGATTCTGCTACGGACGTCTGGCTCTAACAGTACGCACAAACGTATCACAATGACACCGCACCAGCTGCCGTTTCCGCACTGTGTGCGTCGATCGAGCAATACCGGAAACGCTTCACATACGATTCAAGTATAAGAATGAAAGCAAGGAATATTGAAATATCATAAGGGTAGATGACACCGATGAAAAAAGGGATATGGTTTGCGTTGACTGCCGTTCTTGCAATGACCATGATGTTTGCTGTAACCAAACACATTGTCCGCGGCTCCAAGCCGCGCATGTCTGCATTCGACGCAAAGAACGATGAGAAGGAACATTTCAATTCATTCCCGGTCGACAACTCCGAAAGGGAGTTTGACGATTGGCTTTCATAATCTGAAGGAGGACGATCATGCTTGGACAGTATTGGAAGGCAGTGCAGAATAAAGTGTGCGTGAAGTGTATTGACGGCGACCGTTTCGGCAACTGCCGACTCTCTCCGCAATTTAACTGCGGGTTGAAGAAATATTTTTCCAGCGTTGTGCACGTCGTGCAGACAACGCATAGCGATAACGTGCTCGACTACTCGGCTGCGCTGCGCCGCGAAGTGTGCGCTCATTGTCAGGAACAGACCTCGGGAGGCCAGTGTTACGTTCGCAATATGCTCGATTGTCCTCTTGATCGGTACTTCCCCCTCATTATCGGGACGATCAATGAAGTTCAGGAAATGCAAATGATCCGCTAAGCACTGGTCCTCGATTGCGGCCGTCATGTTCAGGCGGGCGGCTATTGATTCCTCGATAGGAAGGCTGAGCGTATTCAGCAGAGTTGTGTTCTTCAATGCGGCAGCGCGGATCGTTTGTTCATTCACTCTTCTCGCATCATCGGTTGCTGCCGTCATAGCAGCAGGTACGGCTTTCCCGTCAATCCCATTCGATAGCATGTAACACCTGCCAAATCTCCCTCGTTGCCTTGTGTCTCTTCGGAAAAAGTTGTACCATTGCATCAATCCGTGCACCTGTGGCCGGAACAATCGGTTATTGCCTTCCCCGACTGTCAACTTTTTAAAAGAGGGTAGTATGGTCAAGAGTATCTGGAAAAAAATACTGCTTTGGGTCAACGCGTATCCGATCGTTTTCTCCGTCATGGGAATTTACGCCTACTATCTTTTCACGACGTTGAATTTTTTTAAAAAGTCAGAACTTGCCCATCTTTCCCTGTTCGATTTTGTCCTCCAGTATGATTCCCTTATCTGGATGTGGCTCGTGGTCTACGTGGTTTCACGGGCTCAAACGATGAAACAGAAATATGAGGCTAATGATAGTGCAAGAAAAGAGATCCTTTCGGAGGTGGAAAAATCGTCGATCGCTTCAGCGGTTTTGCGCAATGTGATTGGTCTTCTTCAGGATTCAATAAATAATCCGCTAGCCGTCATCGGTTCGACTATTGATGAAATACGCAAACGAACTGCTGCCGACCCGCACCTCAGCCGTCAATTCGATCAAATTGAGGCTTCGCTCCAGCGCATACACAATGCAATCAAGGATGTTCAGGTGCACGAATCGACAGAGCTGCTGGAGAAGCTGCACAAGCAGGTAATCCAGTAAACGATCAAATGCACTGTTCTGTCATGGATGTTTTCTGAAACGGAGCGACGAAGGGATGGAATCAATTGGGACGATCCTTCAATCGTTGAGTTTTTTCCGAACGGGGACGGAGTAGAAAGAGACGCTATGGAAAAAGAATTGATCCTGTTGGTCGAGGACGAGCCGATGCTTCTGGAATTACTGAAGTCGGTGTTCGAAGAAGACGGATTTCGCATCGTTACAGCTTCGGATGGAGAAAAGGCGATTGAAGTATTTCGGTCGATGAAAAATGAGATCAGCCTCGTGCTGACCGACATGGGATTGCCGATAATAGGCGGTTGGGAATTGTTCGAAAAACTTCGCGTGATCGACCCGAGCATTAAGGTCATTCTCGCAAGCGGCTACGTCGACGTAGAGATGAGAGACGAAGCGCTAAGAAAAGGAGCAAAAGATTTTGTGCAAAAACCGTACGTCCCGGCGATAATTTTACAGCGGATACGTAGCATCCTCGATGCCGCTTAATGCTGCTGCACCTCTCAATCTCAGTTTAACAATCTCTTCTTTTTCTTCCTTTGAAAAATATCCTTCTTGGAGTTTAGCTTCCCACTTTTGAGAATCACCGCACCTTCCTTTCTACAATTGGTAATTATTGAATTTCATCGACTTTTTTCTTTGGCATTTGCACGGCAAAAAGTAGCACGATATTTGTATTTTTTGCACCAGAACAACATCAATATTAGACACTTCACTACTGCAACAAAGGACAATAAAAAAATGGCTAGCAACGATCTATCAGATAATAAACGAAAAATGGTAACGATTGACGGCAACGAAGCGGCAGCATTTGTTGCTCACAAAACGAGCGAAGTGATCGCAATTTATCCGATCACGCCGTCATCCGGTATGGGCGAATGGTGCGACCAGTGGTCCGCCGAAGGGAAGAAAAATATTTGGGGAACAGTTCCCCTCGTGGCGGAATTACAAAGTGAAGGCGGAGCGTCCGGCGCCGTGCACGGCGCGCTGCAAACCGGCTCGATGACAACGACGTTCACCGCATCCCAAGGATTATTGCTGATGATCCCGAACATGTACAAGATCGCGGGAGAATTGACGCCGACGGTGTTTCATGTATCCGCTCGCTCGCTTGCGACACAGGCGCTTTCTATTTTTGGCGACCATAGCGACGTGATGTCTGTTCGCTCGACAGGGTTCGTAATGCTGGCTTCAAATTCGGTCCAGGAGGTGATGGATTTCGCTTTGATTTCTCAAGCGGCGACGCTGGAGTCCCGGCTCCCGTTTCTTCATTTCTTTGATGGATTCAGGACCTCGGCTGAAGTCATGAAGATCGAACAGTTGACAGTAGAGGATATTCGCGCGATGGTAGATGACGAATTGGTTTTTGCGCATCGCCGGCGAGCGTTGACTCCGGAAAAACCCGTACTTCGCGGGACCGCTCAGAATCCGGATACGTTCTTCCAATCCCGTGAAACAGTGAATCCGTTTTACGCCGCATGCCCCGACATCGTTCAAAAAGCGATGGACAAGTTTGCTGCAATTGTCGGCCGGCAGTATCACCTGTTCGACTATTTCGGAGCGCCCGATGCAGAGAGAGTAATCGTGATCATGGGTTCGGGTGCTGAGGTGATACACGAAACTGTGGAAGCGCTGATGGCTAAAGGGGAAAAAGTGGGAGTGCTGAAAGTGCATTTGTTCCGTCCGTTCTCAGTACGGCATTTCATGGCCGCTCTTCCGAAAACGGTGAAATCGATAGCAGTTCTCGACCGGACCAAGGAACCGGGGTCGGCCGGAGAGCCGCTGTATCAAGATATCGTCACAGCATTTGGAGAGGCGATGGAAGAAGGATTTTCGCCCATTGCGTCAGTCCCGCATATTATCGGCGGTCGGTATGGGCTGTCGTCGAAAGAATTTACCCCGGCAATGGGAAAAGGCGTCTTTGACGAGCTGAAGAAATCTAAGCCTAAAAATCATTTCACGATAGGCATCAACGACGACGTTATGCATACGAGTCTGGAGTACGATGCCACCTTCACGACTGAAAAAGACGATGTTGTGCGGGCGATGTTTTACGGACTCGGCGCAGACGGAACGGTGGGGGCGAATAAAAATTCCATCAAGATTATCGGTGAAGACACCTCGAACTATGCACAAGGATATTTTGTCTATGATTCAAAGAAGTCCGGGACAACGACAGTCTCTCACCTTCGTTTCGGTCCCCGTCCGATCCGCTCATCCTACCTCATCGACAAGGCGAATTTTGTCGGGTGTCATCAATGGTTGTTCCTCGAGAAGTATAACGTTGTGCAGGAACTCGTCGAAGGCGGAACCTTCCTTTTGAACAGTCAATATTCTGCCGACGAAGTATGGAGCAAGCTGCCGCGCATTACCCAGGAAGAGATCATCAGGAAAAAGCTGAACTTCTATGTCATTGACGGTTATGCTGTTGCTCAAAAGACCGGAATGGGCGGAAGAGTCAACACGATCATGCAGACATGCTTCTTCGCAATTTCGGGCGTTCTGCCGAAGGATGAAGCGATCGCAGCGATCAAGCGTTCGATCAAGAAGACGTACGGGAAAAAAGGCGAAGATATCGTGAAAATGAATTTCGACGCCGTCGACCAAACGCTGGCGAATCTTTTCAAAGTAAAAGTGCCGGCAAATGTCAATAGCTCGCTCGAACTGCCTCCGGTGGTATCGGATAAGGCGCCGGACTTCGTGAAGGACGTTCTCGCAAAAATTATCGCCGGGTTCGGCAACGACCTTCCGGTAAGCGCAATGCCGATCGACGGGACGTTCCCGACCGGCACCGCAGCATGGGAGAAACGGAATATCGCTCTCGAAATCCCCGTTTGGGATGACAGCATCTGTATTCAATGCGGCAAGTGCGCGCTCGTGTGTCCCCACGCCTCGATTCGCATAAAAGTGTACGACAAGAAAGAACTTGTAGGCGCTCCGTCGGCTTTCAAAAATACCGATTATCGCGGCAAGGAGTACGAAGGAATGAAATACTCGATCCAAGTTGCACCGGAAGATTGTACCGGCTGCGAGCTATGCTTCGAAGTCTGTCCGGTGAAGAACAAAGCTGAAACGAGGCTCAAAGCGCTCAACATGGCTCCCCAGCCGGCGCTGCGCGAGCAAGAACGCGCAAATTGGGACTTCTTCCTCAAGCTTCCCGAAGCCGACCGTACCACTGCGAAAGTCGACACAATCAAAGGCTCGCAATTCCTGCAGCCGCTGTTTGAATTCTCCGGCGCGTGCTCGGGCTGCGGCGAAACCCCCTACATTAAATTGGTAACCCAGCTCTTCGGCGACAGGACTGTCGTGGCGAATGCGACCGGCTGTTCGTCGATCTACGGAGGCAATCTCCCGACGACCCCATGGACGAAAAACTCCGACGGACGCGGACCGGCATGGTCGAATTCACTTTTTGAAGACAATGCAGAGTTCGGTCTTGGCTACCGACTTTCGATCGATAAGCACAAGCAGTTTGCGGAAGAGCTGCTAAAAAAACTTTCGCCGACAGTGGGTGAGGAATTAACGAATGCGATCCTTGGCGCCGATCAGTCGGATGAAGCAAAGATTTTCGAGCAGCGCCGCAGGGTCGAACTCCTCAAGGATAAGCTGAAAGACGTGAAGTCGAGCGACGCTCAACATCTCCTTTCTCTCGCCGACTATTTGGTGAAGAAAAGTGTCTGGATCATGGGAGGCGACGGATGGGCGTACGATATCGGCTTCGGAGGGTTGGACCATGTGATCGCATCCGGCCGCAATGTCAATATACTCGTGCTCGATACGGAAGTGTATTCCAACACCGGTGGACAGATGTCAAAATCCACCCCCAGAGGTGCCGTCGCAAAATTTGCAGCGGGCGGCAAACCTCTCGCGAAGAAAGACCTGGGATTAATTGCCATGACGTACGGAAGCGTATACGTCGCCCGCATAGCGATGGGCGCCAACGACCTCCACACGGTAAAGGCAATTCTCGAAGCCGAAGCATACAACGGCCCGTCGCTCATCATCGCATACGCGCATTGCATCGCCCACGGCATCAACATGAGACAGGGATTAGAAAGCCAGAAGGCAGCGGTGGAATCGGGTCACTGGCCGCTCTTCCGTTACAACCCTGATCTTGCGAAACAAGGCCAGAATCCATTCCGGCTCGATTCGAAAGCGCCGAAAATGAAATTCGAAGAGTACGCGTACAAAGAAATCCGCTACAAGATGCTCACGAAGAGCGCCCCCGAAGAAGCAAAGCGGCTGATGAAACTCGCCCAGGAAGATGTTACTTCGCGGTGGCACTATTACGAACAGCTTGCTGCGATGAAATTTGACGGCACGAACGGCGAACACAACAAATAGACGTTTCTAAAGGCGGGGTCACACGGTCCCGCCTTCTAATTCTCGGTACATCACCATGAAACAGCAAACGAGAGGAATCAATGGATCTTTCCACGACATATCTCGGCTTTAAACTAAAAAACCCGGTCGTCCCCTCAGCGTCGCCGATGTCCCGGACGGTGGATGGCATCAAAGCAATGGAAGATTACGGCGCTTCTGCCGTCGTACTGTATTCTCTGTTTGAAGAACAGATCCGGCATGAAACGAACGAGCTCGACCATTTCCTTTCGTACGGCACGGAAAGTTATGCTGAAGCGATTTCGTATTTTCCGAAAAAGGAAGATTATTTTCTGGGCCCGGAGGAATACTTGAAACATATTCATAATGTGAAACGCTCTGTCGATATTCCTGTTATCGCAAGTTTGAACGGTTCGACGGTCGGCGGCTGGACAGATTACGCGAAAGAGATCCAGGAAGCCGGGGCCGACGCATTGGAATTGAATATTTATCACGTACCGACCGACCCGGAAAAATCGGGAACCTATGTTGAACAATTGTATCTTGAAATTCTCCAGGCCGTGAAAGCGAGAGTAACGATTCCTGTTGCTGTGAAGTTGTCGCCCTTTTTTAGTTCGATGGCGAATATGGCAAAACGTCTCGACGAACGGGGAGCGAACGGATTAGTGCTTTTCAACCGCTTCTACCAGCCGGATATCAACCTCGAGGACCTCGAAGTTGAACCGAGCGTTGTGTTGAGCAGTTCCGATTCTGCGAGATTGCCCCTTCGTTGGATCGCTATTCTGTATAAGACGGTTAAGGCCGACCTTGCTGCAACGACGGGCATTCATACGGGCGAAGATGTCATTAAGATGACGATGGCCGGCGCGAACGTCACGATGGTCTGCTCTTCGCTGCTGCGCAACGGTCCGAAAAGAATCGGTGAGATACTCACGGGCGTTCAGAAATGGATGATCGAAAAAGACTATGAGTCTCTCGACCAGATGCGCGGAAGCATGAGCCATAAATCTGTTGCCAACCCGTCCGCGTTGGAAAGGGCTAATTATATGAAGGCGTTGAACAGCTATATGTAAAACGTTTGAAACGGCCGCCGCTCCATCACCGGCGGCCGCTCTCTTCTTGAAATCCTTCTTCTTCCCTCACGTGCGGATTATCAGTCCCGTTGATCTCTTTCGGAAAAGAAATCATTCCATCCAATGTTTTCAAAAAAGTGTACGGCCCATTCACGAATCACCGTACACATCGCAGAAATATCACAAATTCTCTTGAACGGTATGGGGCATCCGGCGGCTATTTGACTTTGCTCCAATTTCTTGGTAAATTTTGATTGCAGTGTGATTTATAGCAGTATCCTGATTATTCTACATCGATTATTATTACTTTTTGGAGGTTCTAATGGCTGTTAAAGTAGGTATCAATGGATTCGGCAGAATAGGCAGACAGATCATCAATGTTATGGCAGACAAAGGGTATCTCGGAAAAGAGATCGATGTGGTTGCCGTTGTTGATGTAAGCACGGACGCGCAATATTTCGCTTACCAATTGAAGTACGATTCGGTCCACGGACATTTCAGAGGAACGCTGAGCAGCGAGAAAAGCAGTCCGGCGGCGGAAGCGGACGATGTTCTTGTCGTGAACGGTCACAAGATCAAATGCGTCCTCGCGCAAAAAGATCCCTCCCAGCTTCCATGGAAAGATCTCGGTGTCGATATCGTTATCGAGTCGACCGGATTGTTCACCGATTCCGAAAAAGCGAAAGGGCATATCGCCGCAGGTGCGAAGCGGGTTCTCATTTCAGCACCGGCCAAGGGCGACGTGAAAACTCTCGTTATGGGAGTGAACGACAATGAATATGATGCCGCAAAGCATCTTATTGTTTCAAACGCATCGTGCACGACGAACTGTCTTGCACCGGTGGTTCATGTTCTGTTGAAGGAAGGGATCGGCATCGAAACCGGTCTGATGACGACGATCCACTCTTACACTGCAACGCAAAAGACCGTTGACGGACCATCGAAGAAAGACTGGAGAGGCGGCCGCGCGGCAGCGATCAATATCATTCCCTCATCGACGGGTGCGGCAAAGGCCGTGGGTGAAGTTCTTCCGGCAACAAAAGGAAAACTGACCGGCATGTCATTCCGCATTCCGACGGCGGACGTTTCTGTCATCGACCTCACATTTCGTTCCACCAAGGATACATCGATACAGGAAATTGACCAGTTGATGAAGAAAGCGTCAGAGACGTACTTGAAGGGCATCCTCGGATACTGCAATGAAGAAGTCGTTTCGACAGACTTTATTCATGATGACCGGTCCTCGATCTATGATTCACGCGCGACGCTTGAAAATAATTTGAAAGGCGAGAAGCGCTTCTTCAAAGTTGTATCCTGGTACGACAACGAATGGGGCTATTCAACCCGCGTTGTGGACCTGGTGAGAAAGATGGCGGGGATTGTAAAGTAAAAGAGTCGGCGACTACTGAAGAAGGGCTGAAGCTCGTAGCGCGAGTTCAGCCCTTTTGTTTCTTGTATTAATCCAACAGGAACCGTCTCGAACGTCTTCCTGCTCATCACTAAAACCACAGACGACTACGACCATGAAAAAGCTTACGATCAATGATATCGATGTACACGGAAAGCGTGTTCTTGTAAGGGTGGATTTTAACGTCCCCCTCGACGATAAACAAAACATCACCGACGACACCCGCATCGTTGAGTCACTCCCGACCATCAAAAAAATCCTCGCTTCCGGCGGAAAAGCGATCCTGATGAGCCATCTTGGCCGTCCGAAAGGGAAGCCAAAACCTGAATTCAGCCTCAAGCCGGTTGCGGCGCGACTGGAAAAACTTCTCGGCAAGAAGGTATTTTTTGCTTCGGATTGCATCGGCCAACCGGCTGAAGCAGCTGTTGCGGCGTTGAAGGAAGGCGATTGTTTGCTGCTCGAAAACCTGCGCTATCATAACGAGGAAGAGGCGAATGACCCGGCATTCGCGAAAGCCCTTGCGAAGCTGGGCGATGTGTACGTCAACGACGCGTTCGGAAGCGCCCATCGTGCCCATGCATCGACAGAAGGCGTAACGAAATTTATCTCCGTTTCAGTCGCTGGGATGTTGATGGAAAAGGAACTGCAGTATCTTGGCGCCGCGGTAGACAACCCCGTACGCCCGTTCACCGCAATTCTCGGCGGCGCAAAAATTTCTGGCAAGATCGACGTTATCCAGAATCTTCTGTCTAAAGTGGATACGTTGATCATCGGGGGCGGCATGGCTTACACATTTTACAAGGCTCAGGGGCTGGAGATCGGCAAATCGCTGCTCGAAGCGGATAAGGTCGAGCTGGCGGGACAGATCCTCGCGGAAGTAAAAAAGAAATCTGTGAACTTTCTGCTCCCGGTCGATTGCGTTGTGGCGAGTGATTTCAAAAACGACGCGGAGCGCAAAGTTGTCTTGAAGAACGCAATTCCTGCAAGCTGGCAGGCACTCGACATCGGTCCCGCGACGGTCGAGCTCTTCACGAACGAAATTAAAAAATCGAAAACTGTCGTTTGGAACGGCCCGATGGGCGTATTCGAATTCCCGAATTTTGCCGCCGGAACGAATGCCGTTGCGCGCGCGTTAGTAGAAGCAACGAAGAACGGAACGACGACGATCGTAGGCGGCGGGGATTCGGCAGCCGCGATCACGCAGGCAGGGATGTCAAAGGGTGTAACACATGTTTCGACCGGCGGCGGCGCTTCTCTCGAATTTCTTGAGGGCAAGGTACTTCCCGGGGTTGCTGCGCTGACAGACAAGAAATAGCACCTTTAAAAGCAATCCGATTGCTATAAACAATCGGATTGCTTGATTTGCCTCTTAGGCCGCGGTCGTTTATATTGATAAAGGAGATCGAGATAAGAGATGGCGTATAATCGAAACCAGTACAATAACTATTACCGCCCGAGCTTCTTCGGCGGATTCAGTTTTTTCCCCCCTGTCATCAAGGCATTGCTCCTTTCGAATATCGGAGTATTCCTCGCCACATTCTTCTTGGGAAATTTCCGAGTCGGCGAGTATTCGCTTTCTCTTCTTTTCACTGAATGGTTCGCTCTCCTCCCGCTGGGACAGGGATTTCAAATATGGCAATTGTTCACGTACCTGTTCATGCACGCGGGTTTCAGCCACATCTTCTTCAATATGCTTGCCCTCTGGATGTTCGGAATGGAACTGGAGAATACGTGGGGATCGCGAAAATTCCTGACATACTATTTGGTGTGCGGCGTCGGGGCCGGATTGGCAAATCTCCTCGTTGCTCCGTTATTTACATCTGTGGGACCGACGATCGGGGCGTCGGGGGCGATTTACGGCGTGTTGCTGGCGTTCGGATTGATTTTCCCGGACAGATTGATTTTCGTTTACTTCTTTATTCCCCTTAAAGCGAAATATTTTGTGGTTCTTTATATGGTGATCGAATTTGTATCTGTGGGGAGTGCTGACGGCGTCGCTCACTTTGCCCATCTCGGCGGTGCGGTCGTCGGATTTATCTATCTTCTTGCAGACGGCTTCCGTTTTTCACGCACAATAAGTTCGGGGCGCGCACGGAACGTTTTTGCGGGGTGGACTGCGCCCAAGCGTTCTAACGAGAACTACGACAACGTCACAGAAGCTCAGGTCTATGATATCAAAGACTATCAGCAAAAAGAGGAAGCTCAGGTGACCCAGCAGCGCATCGATGATATCCTCGACAAAATAAGTAAAGCAGGATACCAGAGCCTGAGCGATGAAGAGAAGAAAATGTTGTTCGAAGCGAGCAAAAAGTTAAACTAATAGTCTTGAATCTTCTATGGATACGTTATTGCCAATACTTGAACAGCCCCGGGCAGAAGAACCTCAGCACGTTCATTACAAAGTCGGTGTGCGGCGGAGAACCCGTCAGGTCAATATCGGCGGTGTGAAGGTGGGAGGAGGAGCGCCGATCTCCGTTCAGACTATGACGAAGACAAAGACTGACGACATTGCGGGGACCGTCGCACAGATCAGGGCCGCGGCGAATGAAGGCTGCGATATTGTGCGTGTGACGGTGAACGATAAAGAAGCCGCCGAGGCAATGGCGGAAATTGTCCGGCAATCGCCGATTCCCGTCGTTGCGGATATTCATTTCAATCATGTCTTCGCGTTGAAGGCGATCCAGGCGAATGTTGCGAAGGTACGGATCAATCCCGGAAATATCGGCTCAAAAGATCGGATCCGCGAAGTATTGACCGCGGCAAAAGATAAAGGAATCCCGATTCGCATCGGCGTGAATTCGGGTTCGCTTGAAGAAGATATTCTCGAGAAACATGGATATCCGACCGCGGAAGCATTGTACGAAAGCGCCATGCGTCATGTCGGAATCTGCGATGAGTTTGATTTCCGTGACGTCATTATTTCCGTAAAATCCACCGACGTCCGGCTGATGATCGAAGCGTACCGTTTGGTCGCAGCCCGCACGGATATTCCCCTGCATCTTGGTGTTACCGAAGCGGGGCTCACCCGGGTTGGAACAATCAAATCCGCGGTCGGTATTGGGACCTTGCTCGCGGAAGGGATTGGCGACACCATACGCGTTTCACTTACCGATGAACCGGTGAAGGAAGTTGAAGTAGGAAAGGAGATCCTTTGCTCGCTGGGCCTTGCGTCGCGGAACATCGAACTCATCGCATGCCCGACGTGTGGCCGGATCGAAGTCGACCTCTTTAGCATTATGGCCCAGTTGGAAGAACGGCTGAAAGGCGTTAAAAAGCCCGTCAAGATCGCCGTGCTCGGCTGCGTGGTCAACGGACCCGGTGAGGCAAGCGAAGCGGACATCGGTATCGCAGCCGGGAAAGGCGTGGCCATTCTTTACCGCAAAGGAGAGATGATAAAGCGAGTGAAAGAAAGCGAGATCGTGGATACGATCGTCGAAGAAGTGGCGAACTTTACGCCAAAAGTGTAAGAAGAACAAACACTGCGTCAAAGGATATTGCTGTTGTGACCTGCATGGGGAGTAATTCTGGTTGAGATCAAAATGGCGGGCTGATAAAAATCAGCAGCCGAAATTTTTGGGGAAGAATCTACTTCATCACGACTTCAGTTTCAAAAATCTCCTTCCGAACACTCTGTCGGCTGCGACAAGCACGCCGACGCTCAATGCAATAATAAAAACAGTTTTCCACAACTGCGCGCTGCCATCCTTTTCCAAAGATTGAACGATCGTCGATGTTCCGTTTGCGTACGATTGTATTCCTTTCTCGTATACTTCCGATAACGGTGTCACGACGTTAGTGATTGACGTCGAACCATCGTCCGTTTGGCCGCTTGCTGCCGAAACCCTGGATATTGCGAGCCCGATAACGGCGAGCACCACAATCATGGCCACAATACTTCCCAATTTGCCGAGAAGCCTCAAGAACAACGGATCGCGTCCGGGCGATACCACATTCACCATGACACGTGCGGCCAATCGATCCGGGGCCTTGATGAGCGGTTCGGATTTAATTAGGCGTCGCGTTGAATTTTCCAACTCAACACTTCGTCGGCAGCGGGCGCACTCTGCCAAATGTGACGCTACATCAGCGGCCGGCCCTTTGCCAAGCCGGTTGTCAATAAATTCAAAAAGCACTGCAGTTGTTGGGTGGTTCATCGAGCAAACTCCTTGATCCCGATTCGTCGAATGATGCAATCGCGTAGTATGGCGCGAGCCCGGAACAACCGTGCCTTCACGGTCCCTAACGGCGCTCCGGTGATCGTAACAATCTCTTCGTAGCTTAAGTCGTCGAGGTAAAACATTGTGGCGATACCGCTATACAGTGGAGGAAGTTCATTCAACGACTCAACGACCTGCTGCCTGAACTCTTTTCCCTCAACGATAGAGTCCGGGATCTCGCTGAAATCCGGGATTTCATCATTGTGTCCTCCTTCGGTCTCTTCGGAAGATATCGATTGCAGCGGTTCTCCTCGTTTCGATAACGTTGTCGAGCACACATTAAATAGGATCCGGTACAACCACGTCGAGAATTTCGATCGTCTCTCGAACTTCCCGAGCGCATTGAACGCCCTCACAAATGCATCCTGAACAGCTTCCTCGGATTCTTCACGGTTCCTCAGCATGCGCATGGCAATCGTCATCGCTTTGTCCTTGTGCCGTTCCACAAGGTCGGCGAATGAACGTGTGTTACCGCCAAGTACCCGGTTAATGATCTCCTGGTCCGAGAGCGATCCCATCAGTATATGCGCACTGTGTGCATACTATCTTAGACTTCAAATTCGCCCCCGGGGTTGCGCAAAAAATCTTTCCGTTTTACGCAACCTTGCATTCGAACTACAGGTCAAAGATAGCAAAGAGGTCAACGAAGGTCAATCAACTAATAAGGAGGATGCCATGCAAGAAGGACTTTTGGTTCCTATCACGATGTTCGTCTCTGTAGCAGTTGTTTCATGGAAACATATCGACAGCAGGCACAGAGAACGGACGGCAATTATCGAAAAAGGGCTGAACCCAACTGATTACATGCAGCTGTACAAGCACCAATCGTATGCGATATCCCCATTGTCGAACTTGAAATGGGGCCTGGTGGCGATCTTTGCCGGATTGGGAACGCTCACTGCTGAGATTCTCACGAATTGGTACCATTATGCTGAAGGAGCGATTTTTCCGGGCGTGATTCTCGTCTTCGGAGGAATAGGTTTGATCCTCTTCTATCTTGTCGCATCAAAGAAGATGAAGGATCTTTGATCACCTGTTTCACAATGAATTGAATTATCTCTCTGGGCGGTCCGCACAATTGCTTTGATCCCCTTTTTTGTGCGGGCCGTCTTTTTTGTCGTTGGAACACGAAGATCGTACATCGTGTTCACACCGACCCTGCTCACTTCGGTTGACAAGACGTCACATCGTGCCGGGGTGAGATAGTTCTTTTATTTGACCTCAATTTCTTCTATATTTCTTGCGTAGGATTTTTTCATAAAATTTCACGCAAGGAACAGCATTTTGCCCGCCCAATTGAATATCCTTTTTATCGGCGATATCGTCGGCAAGCCTGGGCTTGAGATGACGACAACGATCCTGAAGAGCCTTCTCGAGAAATACCGCATCGATTTTTGCGTCGCCAACGGCGAAAACCTTACCGACGGCAAAGGTTTATCCGAGGAGGATGCGAAGAAGCTTTTTGACATCGGCGTTCACGTCATCACATCCGGCAATCACGTATGGGATCGATGGGATTCCCGCAAAGTGCTCGGAGGGAACAGAAACATTCTGCGCCCGATGAACTATCCTCGCGAGAACTCAGGGAACGGTTTTGTGGTCTATGATCTGGAAGCGAAAGGGAAGGTCGGGGTTCTGAACGTTCAGGGGAGGACGTACATGCAGCCGCTGGACGATCCGTTCAAAACCGTTGACTGGGTGTTGGGAAAGATCAATGAGCAAACGAAAATTTCACTACTCGATTTCCATGCCGAAGCCACCGCGGAAAAGATCGCAATGGGATGGTATGTCGACGGCCGGGTGAGCGCACTTGTTGGAACGCATACTCATACACCAACGGCGGATGCAAAGATCCTTCCGCGCAGCACTGCGTACATTACCGATGTTGGGATGTCGGGACCCTACGACTCGGTGATTGGGATGAATAAAGAGCAGGCGATCCACCGCTTCCTGAAACAAACCCCGCATAAATATGAGACGGCGACCAATGACGTTCACCTATGCGCCGTTGTGATTGAAGTGGAAACGGAGACGGGCCGAGCACTGCGAATTGAGCAGGTCATTTTTCCGAAGTTCTGAAAGCTGGTGAATGGTGAAATGTGAAAAGTGAGAAAGAGACTCATCGTACTTCTCACATCTTACCCTCGAATTCAGAGCCTTCTACTACAAGAGATTAGTCACCATGTCAGCACTCATTATCGACGGAAAGAAAATAGCCGAAGAGATCCGGAACGAGGTCAAGGAGTCGGCAGCGCAGTTGAAGCGCCGAACGGGAATCGTACCCGGCCTTGCCTTCATCCTGGTCGGTGAAGATCCGGCTTCGCAATCGTACGTCAGAAGCAAGGGGAAGGCATGCGAAGAATTGGGCTTTTACTCGGTCACGGAGAAATTGGCTGACTCAATTCCTGAAGCAAAAGTTCTCTCGATGATCGACGCGTTCAACAACGATCCGAAAATACACGGCATCCTTGTTCAGCTCCCCCTTCCGAAACACATCAACGAACAGAAAATTATTGAGGCCATTTCCCCACGTAAAGACGTCGACGGGTTCCATCCAATCAGCGCGGGAAGAATGATGGTTGGTGCCGAGACATTTTATCCATGTACTCCCGCGGGTATCTGGGAACTCCTCAAACGAAGCTCGTTGAACCCTTCAGGCAAGCACGTCGTCGTCGCTGGACGAAGCAATATCGTCGGCAAACCGATCGCCAATATCCTTTTGCAGAAGAAAGAATGGTGCAATGCGATCGTAACAGTTGCGCACACTGCCGCCTCTGACCTCGGTTACTACACCCGCCAGGCCGACATTCTGATCGTCGCGATAGGGAAGGCCCGTGCCATTACAGCGTCGATGGTGAAACCGGGGGCAGTTGTCATCGACGTGGGCATCAATCGCGTCACGGATAGTTCGACGAAAACCGGACATCGGCTCGTTGGCGACGTTGATTTTGACACAGTGAAGGAACTGGCCGGATGGATAACACCGGTACCCGGCGGCGTAGGACCGATGACGATCGCAATGCTCATGGTGAATACGCTGAAATCAGCTGATCCCTCCCGAAATTTCACGAACGGTTGAAACCTTTCGACGGTTACACTATCTAATTTTCAGGATCATAGATCTTGATGAAAGTCATTCCATCTCTGATATTGCTGTTTGCCGTTTGTTTCCGTGCGCCTGCCCAATCTCAGGAAGCAGTGAACAAGTTTCATCTTGCTCAAAGTTTTGAACAAGCAGGTGAGTATGACCGTGCGTGTAAAATATACGAAGACCTTGCACGCAGCGACTCGCTGAATTATGTGTATTTCGACGGCCTGCGGCGATGTTATGAACAATTAAAAAACTACGATAAAGCGATCGCTCTGAGTCTCCATCGGCTGGCTATTCAGCCGCGGGACATCAACATCACGGCGACGCTGGGGGCGCTTTATTATAAGTCGGGAGACGAAGCTCGCGCGGATTCAGCATGGAACGCAGCGATCGCCATCCTTCCGAAAAGCACGACGAGCTACACCGTCGTCAGCACGGTCCAATCGGACAACCGCCTCTTCGAAAAATCGATCGCCACATATCTGCAAGGAAGAAAAGAGATCGGCGAGCCGACGCTGTTTGTCGGGGAACTCGCGATGCTGTATTCGCTGACGATGAAGTATGCGGAAGCAACCGGCGAGTACTTGACGATGCTCTCGCTCAACGAGCATGAACTTGACATCGTCGAATCACGGTTAGCGGGCTTCACTGCGAAAGAGGAAGGCCTCGCGGCTGCAACAAAAACAGTCGACGAAGCGGTCAAACGGCAATCCAAGAGTGTCGTGTTTCAGCGTCTACTCCTCTGGCTCTACATGGAAGGAAAGCAGTTTGAAAAGGCGTTCGATGTCGCCAAAGCAGTAGATGCGTCGAGCAGTTCGAACGGAGTCGAGATGCTGTCGTTTGCCGACTTGGTGTTCAAGGAAAAAGCGTACGACGTTGCTGTTAAAGCGTACCGGTATTCAATCGAGAAATATCCAACGATGCTCCAGATCCCGAACGCAAAATTCGGCATTGCGCGCGCGGTCGAAGAGCTTGGACGAACTGCCGATACGGTGAACGGCCTCTCGAAAACCTCCGGTGCATTTATCTCGGAGTCACAACCCGGGTACCACGGGGCGATGGAATTATATATTTCACTTGCGAAAGAATATCCGAGGTCTGAGGTAAGCGTTCAGGCGCTGTACCGGGCAGGGCTGATGCAATATCAGCGCTATTTTGACCTCGATGGAGCAATGGAGATCCTCGACTCTCTGCTGATGCTCCCGCTTGCCCAACGCATGTATCCGGCTATTCTTGAAACCACGGGCGAGATCAACGTCGCGCAAGGGAAACTCGATAAGGCATCCCGGCGGTATTCCGGCGTTTTGTTATCCCCCTTTTCGCTCCCGGAAGAAAAGACGCACGCGCGGTATCGATTGGCGGAGATCCAGTATTTCCAGTCAAATTTTGACAGCGCATCGTCCATGTTGCAGGAAATCGCGCTCGCTCTTTCTGACGACGAGTCAAACGATGCACTTCTGCTTCTTCATTTTATCAAAGAAAATCAAGCGGGTTATGGCGGCGCACTAAAGGAATATGCCCGCGCCGCCTTGCTCGAACGCCAGAAAAAATTTTCGGAGGCAATTCCGGTGTTGACGTCGATCGTCCAGGGTTTTGCCGATGCCCCTCTCGTTGAAAGTGCGCTTATCAGGAAGGCGGAGCTTTCAGTTGTTCTCGGTCAGAATAATGACGCTCTTGCCTCGTACCAAAAGCTCCTCTCCGATTATCCGAAGAGTATTTTTCGCGACAAAGCGCAGTTCGGCATCGGCTCGATATATCAGTTCCAATTGAAGGATAAAGACAAAGCAATTCGTGCGTATGAGGAACTGCTGGCGTCGTACCCGAATTCGTTATTGATTGAACAATCCCGTAAACGAATTCGAGAGTTGCGGGGGGACGTTTTGTAAGGGCTTGACATCAATGCTTCTGCTGTGTACCTTCCTTAATGAATCAATTGTGGAGGATGGGTCTATGAAAAGCGTGATATGCGTTTGTCTCTTTGCTGCCACCAGTGCAGTCTTTGCGCAGGGGTCATATCCGTTGGGCGATGATCAGGTCCGTTCTGAAATGACTTCGACTGAGCTCCACTTAAGTCAATCGAACAGCCGCGCTGATTTCGGGATTACAACCGGTTTCGCGGGCTTTAAGATTGACGGCATTGCGCGGCAGGGCGTCAGCATCGATCTCCACGCGCTTCTCGCCAGAGTCTCTCCGATACGCTTCGAGTTTAATGCCGGGGTGGTCCTTTACAATACTCCTTATGAAAGCGGGCAGGGACCGATGTATTCTCCGTTTATTTACCAATCGAACGTTTACGGTGCAAATCAATTTGACCAACCTCGGGGGAGTATCGACTTTGCACTCGAGTATATTGGCGGCGACGTGCTCTACTATCTTTCCGACGGAAAGATTCGACCATATGTCGCGGCGGGAGTGAAAGCCGTTTCATGGCAGATGAATGAAGGATTAGCCGGAACACTTTCGCCGTCGTTCCGTGCAGGAATCGAACTTGCGATGGGTTCTTCCTTCTCAGGATTTGCGGAAGCACGGTATATGTATGGATTTCCGAACTTATTGAATCAATATTCATCGTCGTTGAAGTACGTTACGGATGTAGCCTTCGGCGTTTCGTTTGCACCTCAGCTGTAAACAGCGTGATAGGTTCTTCTCTCCCGATTCCCCGGACGGAAGATAATAGTTTGGGACACTACTGTTCTTTTGTTGCCCTACTGCTGATTGTCTATGATATGCAGGCTGTTCGATGATGTTCTCCGAGAAATCTCGCCCCCATCGCAATTCAAAGCGTGTCACCGGTTTTCGTTAAGCTTGGAATGATAGCCACAGGAAACAATGCCGGATTGAATCAATGCATGTAAACCTGGAATCCATCCGCGCGTACTGTCTGAAGAAAGAGGGGAAGATCATTGAAGATTTCCCGTTCGATGAATTTGTACTTGTGTTCAAGATAAACGGCAGGATTTTCATTCTCATCATGACAGACGATCATCCTCTGACGGTGAACCTCAAGTGCGACCCGGAACGTGCTATCGAACTTCGGGAACAGTATGCCGCCGTCACGCCCGGTTACCACATGAATAAGAAGCATTGGAACACCGTTGTACTCGACGGGACTATTCCGCCGCGCGATTTTTACGCGATGATCGACCACTCGTACGAGCTGGTAGCAAAAAGGTCAAAACCCTCAACCAGGAAAAAGATCGATAAGAAAAAATCCAAGTAAACATTCCTGCAGATTCTTATGAAACGAATTGCTGCTCATTGTTTCATTGTCCTCCTATCGCTGCTCATTTCTGCGTCCGCAGTGTCACAAAGTCTGAATTATCTGGTCTACGACAAAGACCAGACTCCGGCGTCAGCCTACAAAGAGCGGCGTGAACGATTCATGAAAGAGATAGGTACGGGTGCCGCGGCGATCTTTTTCTCGGCGCCGGAAAGAAACAGGAACGGCGACGATGATTATCCTTACCGGCAAGATGATAATTTTTTCTATCTCACCGGATTCAACGAGCCGAATGCGCTGCTGGTCATGATTCCCAAGGGGATAGCGCTCCGGAACGAACAGGATTCATCAAAGGTTGATACTGTCCGCGAAATACTATTTGTCCAGCCGCGGGATGCGCGCAGCGAAAGCTGGACCGGAAGGCGTTTTGGCCCGGAGGGGGCACTCACGCTGCTCGGAGTTCAAAAGGCCTATACAAATCAAATGCTTAAGAAAATGCTTCCGTCCGTCGTTTGGTCTGGAGGGATCCGATCTATCTACTTCTCGGCGTTCCCGGAAGCGGGGGGCGAGATGAAGGAGATGTTGCAGCCGGTCCAGGAATATTTGGATCGCCTGAAATCAAGCAATTCGACGGTGGAGGTCTGCGATCCCGCGCCCATTGTGCGAAAATACAGGGCAGTAAAATCCCCGGAAGAAATATCGCTGATAACGAAGGCGGCACATATTAGCGCCATGGCTCACAAGCAGGCAATGATGTCGTGCAAACCGGGGATGACGGAGTACGGTATCCAGGCGGTGTACGAATATGTTTTTCGCAGGCTTGGCTCTGAGTACAATGCGTACTCATGCATCGTGGGAGCAGCAGAAAATTCGGTTATCCTGCATTACGAGAGTAACCGCAGGCCGATCAACGACGGTGATATCGTTCTGGCTGATTGCGGTGCGGAATACCATAATTACGCGAGTGACGTCACACGGACGTATCCCGCCAATGGAAAATTCAGCGATGCACAGCGAAGGATTTACCAGCTTGTTCTCGACGCACAGAAATCCTGCATCGCGATGATGAAGCCTGGAACGGCGTGGAAAGACGTAAGCGCGCGAGCCGACTCGGTACTCATGGAAGGCTTGTTCGCTCTCGGAATCGTGAAGGAAAAGAATCATCGTGAATTGCGAAGGTTTTTTCCGCACGGCCTCGGTCATGCAGTCGGCCTTGATGTGCACGACGTGAATGCAGACGTTATGATACCCGGCATCATCTACACGATCGAGCCTGGAATTTATATCCCTGAAAGATCCGAAGGTGTCGACCCAAAGTTCGTGAACATTGGAGTGCGCATCGAAGACGATATTCTGATCACTCCGGAAGGCCACTCGATTCTCTCTGCTGAAGCGCCGCGCGAGATTGACGAAATTGAGTCATTGATGAAAAAAAAGGGAATTGGCGACGTCCCCGTCGAGTAGCCGGGGCATGCCCTTTTTCCTCAATATTCCCGCCTAAAGCGCCGGTGTCCCGGTCTCCAGCTTCCTGTCTCCGGGCTGCGTCATTGTTCCTGCTCGTTTTCCCCGTGAACATTACAATAATATTCTCTGTTCTTCGTCTTAGGATATAAACAAGGACCTTCATTGACGGACGCACTGACAATCTCAGAAGAAGCCGCTGCAACACTTGACCACACTGTCCGGTCGGAACGCAAACGTTTACTGGATTTTATCCGGAAGCGCGTGCGCAATCAATCGGACGCAGAAGATATTCTGCAGGATGTTTTCTACCAGTTGGCGACAAGCTACAGCGTTACGGACCCGATCGAGAAAATGACAGCGTGGCTTTTCACCGTTGCCCGGAACAAGATCATCGATTGGTATCGTAAGCGCCGGCCCGATTCTCTGCCTGCCGCTGAGGATGATCCATCTTCACCGCTGAATCTCGAAGAGATCCTATTCGACCCGCGCCAGAACCCGGACCGTGTTTACGCCCGATCGCTGGTGTGGACAGAATTATCCGAGGCACTCGATGAACTTCCCGAGGAACAGCGCGAGGTCTTTGTGATGCACGAATTGGAAGGCAGGAGTTTCAAAGAAATTGCAGAAATAACGGGCGAACCGTTGAACACGCTTCTCTCGCGCAAACGCTACGCAGTGCTCTTCCTGCGGGAGCAGCTTCAAGAACTATACGAAGAAACGGAAAACTTATAGGAGGAATGTAGATCATGAAATCATGGTGGATCTTGAAAGCCGCAAAATTTCTATTGATGATGGTCGTCGGGATGCTGATTTTCGGCGCCATTGTTATGGAATTATGGAATGTGCTTGTCCCCGATATTTTCCACGGACCGGTCATTACGTTCTGGCAGGCGCTCGGACTGCTTCTGTTGTCCCATATTCTCCTTCGCGGATGGGGACCTTGGCGGCATGCGAACGGCTGGCGTCGCGACCGTTGGAAACATCGGTTCGAAGAAAAGCTGTCGGCGATGAGCCCTGAAGAACGGGATAAGTTTAAGGAAGAATGGCGCCGCCGATGCGGCTGGTCTCCCGATGACATGCATTCATCGAAAGAACAACCGTAAGTGTGAGGTCCACAAGTGAAGAACGTTGCGGGTGCGATGGAAAGAATTCATCAGACGGTGGCGGTATGGGAGGGGTTGCCTCCCGGCCCCACCGTTTTGGCGGAATAGAGTTTCGGCTGGGAAAGCGGGAACTTGGTCATCTTCACGGAGGCTATTTGCTCGATATTCCTTTTCCCCGCAACATTCGCAATCAATTGGTTGAGGCGGGCCGGGTTGCACCTCATCACATTCTCCCTGAAAGCAGATGGGTAAGTCTTTATATCAGACGCGAGGAAGATATCGATGAAGCGATTGGATTGTTGAATCTTTCATTTGATCTAGCGAAGAAGCGACTCGAAAAATAAAGTTTACTCACGCAAAGACGCCAAGGCGCAAAAGGACTTTTGTAGAATCTTCGTGTCTTGGCGCTTTTGCATGAAATACGTTATCGGGAATATCCGGAAATTACGGAACGGATATCAAATAATGTTTACAAGGAGCTATGTATGGTGCAGATATTTCCAATTTCGACATCGGGTACGGAGCAATCAAGGAATCGTTCGGGGATCGACGTTCAGAATCACGACGGCGAATTATTCGATGCATACTCGGCTACGGTGACAACGGTCGTCGAGAACGTCTCCCCATCGGTCGTAAAAATTGATGTTACCCATCACTCAGTCAGACGACGCGGGTACTCCCAGAGAAAACGAGAAGAGAATCATGATGAGCGGCCGGTTACCGGTAGCGGATCGGGAGTGATATTCACACCCGATGGATTCGTTATGACCAACAGCCACGTGATCCATGATGCTGTTACCATCACTGTTATCCTTGCGGACGGGAGGGAGTTGAAAGGAGAGCTTATCGGCGAAGACCCCTTCACCGATCTCGCCGTTGTGCGGGTGAGCGGCCAGGGTTTGCCGGCGGCGAAGCTCGGCGATTCACAGGCTATTCGCATAGGACAATTGGTAGTAGCGATGGGAAATCCTTTCGGATTTCAGGCTACCGTCACAGCAGGTGTAGTGAGCGCCCTGGGGCGCTCGCTCCGGGTCGGGGGAGGCCGGCTGATCGACAACGTGATCCAGACAGATGCGGCCCTCAACCCCGGCAATTCCGGCGGCCCGCTCGTAAACTCGCGCTCCGAAGTGATCGGCATTAATACGGCGATCATTCCATGGGCGCAAGGGATCTGTTTTTCGATCCCTGTCAACACCGCTAAAAATATCGCCGCTCAGTTGATGAAAGAAGGAAAAGTGACGCGCGCCTTCCTCGGTATCTCCGGCCAGGTGATCGAGATTTCCAGAGCCGCCGTACGTGAACACGCGCTGAAAGGTTCGCGTGGAGTGATGATCGCACATGTAGAGCGAGGGGGGGCTGCGGATCAAACGGGACTTCTGGCTGGAGATGTCATCGTTGAAATGGACAACCATCGTGTTGAGAGCATCGATGATCTCCACCGGTTGCTGACAAACGATACGATCGGCCGGGCAGCGATACTGTCGGTCTTGCGGTTGGAGAAAAAACTCCTCGTCAAGATTGTTCCGAAGGAATTAACGCAGGTGTAGCAGGACTACTACGATTCGTAAGCAGGATCTTGTCGCAGGAGTGTCTTCAGCCTCTCAACTGCATGTTTGGGTGATGGAGCAATCGATATAAATTGTGTACACGATTCTTTTCCTTCGAACATCAGCTCCTTGTTAAGTGTATCGATAACTCCCTTCCAGAAATCTCCAAGCACGATCACCGGCTTTTGTTCGATGACGCTCTTGTTCATAAACTCCCAGACGCTTGCAAATTCGAGCAGTGTTCCGGTTCCCCCCTTCAACACAACGTAGCCATCGGCGAGCGATACGAGTTCCATCAGTCTGTCCGTCAAAGACTTGACGACGATTTTCTTGTCAATCCAACGGTTTGACTCGATGCTGAAGAATTCACTTACCACGCCTATGGTTCTTCCGCCCGCTTCTTTCGCCCCCCGGGCGGAAGCTTCCATTGTTCCGCCATAACCGCCGTTGCACACCACACACCCGGCTTTTCCGAGTTCGACGCCCAGCACTCGCGCCTCTTCGTAGGACTCATCGCCTTCAGCCGGCCGTGAACTGCCGAAGACAGTGATGATTGGTTTTGATTTTGTTTGGTTACTCATCATTGTCGTTGTCCACGAAGAACAGGAAAGACCACGAAGAATTTTTCTATCGCTTTCTAATGGCGACTCACTTTAGCGATGGTCGACGCGCTATAAAACTAACCGTGGAATCTCTAGTTTCGTGCTTCTTCGTGAATACTAATTCCAGAATTCCCACGATACGCCAAATCGTACATTTCTTGCGTACATCGGGTAGAATGGGGTCAACATGTATTGATTGCCTGAGAGATTTTCCCAGATTAGATGGAGGTATGCATCTCCGAGTTTTGCGATCAGGAAGAAGTCTGCCGTCCCGCTGGGCCCGAACGATAGCAATTCGTACGGAACATATAATCCGGATTCGTTCAGGGGAGCCATTCCGGTCTGTTTTGAAGTGTACCTGCCGCGAAATCCGACCTTAAGCTCAAGGTTTCCATTGAACAGCCGGTTCTTGTAATACAAAGACCCATCGAGATACAATTCGGGAAGCAGCGTCAGCGTGTCGCTCACATGGTAATAATTCGGTTGTTTGAGATAGGTTGCTTTCCCCTCAGCATAAAAATGGTAGTAAGCGGCTTTCAGCGAAACGTCAACTCCGTTGTAGATATTGAGGGCCGGCTGGATAAACTGCAGCGTATAATCCGTAGGCGATGCTCCGCCTACCGTGTCAACCAAAATAGGGTTCTTGATCTCCCTGTGGCTGAGTGAGATCGTGCCGCTCAAGAAATCGAAGATCGAAAAACGCATCCCGACTTGAGCGAGCATATGCCGTTCGTCTTTCAGCCACAGCCGTGGCGTTGGCAGGTGGGTAGAGTCGCTGGACCAGTAGAGTTCCTGCAATGTCGGCGTCCGCTGCGATTCGGACATCCCGCCGAACAATGATAAGGATGAAGTGACTGTCAGTTGAGCGTCAGCGCCGGCCCCTGGAAGGCTTCGGCTGCGGTAGTAATCCGTTCTTCCGAAAACGGCAAACGTCAATGGCGAAAGGAAAAGTATTTCCTCTTTTGCGCTTGCGCTGAGTTTATTTTCCTTGTGTCCTCCGACCTCAGGGCTCGATTCAACCTGAATCTCCTCTGCCTGGCCAGCGATACTGAAAATTTGCGCGGCACTGGCAAATTCATTTCGGAGCAGAAGGCCTGCCATTGAGCTGCGATTGTCGAAGTGGCTGGGAACTCCGTTGAACGGCAAATCAGATCCATTGCTAATATACTGCCGGACTTCGTCGCGATACTCTCTCAATTGATTCGAATAATAGACCGTCAGCGTCGTCACCTGCATAGTATCGCCCGTAAGATGAGCGGCGGCAGTGAGGTCGAGATGATGATCGTATATTTTTTCGTACGCTTCATTGTTCGTGACAAATGCAGTGCTTGGGTCGCCGAAATATCCAGCGAGAGGAATCTGACTATAATCAACACCCCCGAACATTCCCGTAATCGCCTGTTCGTACAGGTGTGAGAAAACAATATTAAACGAATTCGAGATGTCGTACCTAAGCTTTGTTCTGAAAGACCACGCATCATAATCGGAATTTGTGTAGCGTGCCGCATAATACTGGTTGATTTGATCGTAACCGATTGCATGGCGTTCCAGCCCGAATGTGAAATTGAACCTGGAGAAAATGTTTTGGCTGAAGATGGCATCTGTTTGCGTGTAATCGTCAACGCCCTGACTGTAGCGAAGACGTGAATACGGCTTATTCGTATAGAAACTCTTTGTGACAATGTTGATCGCTCCGCCGGTCGAGTTCATTCCGTAGAGCATTGCCCGTGGCCCTGTGATGAATTCTATTCTCTCGATATAATCCGTCGGAAACAGGATCATATCGTATGTACCGGTGATAGGATCGGCCTGGCTTCTTCCGTCAACAAGAAAGGCAATGCCGCGTTCATCGACGCCGCCGATCGTCAATTCGTTGTGCTGCCCCGGGCTTCCCATGTCGCGGATATACATCCCGGGTTTGGTCCAAAGGAGATCGCCGATATAGCGGTACTCGATCCATGGAATTTCGGAGCCAAGAATCGCGCTGCTTGAATCTCCAAACGGCTCGAGAGCGCCGACAAGTGGAATAGGTCTGACATGAATGAGCGAATCTTTGATAGGTTGAAAGGCGGGAGTATGGACCGTAGCCGTATCTTTTTCTTGTTGTGCTGCCGCGTTCGCCGTATCGTGAGCGTAGAAATTCTGAGAAATGGAGTATTGCACCAGCAGGAAGGCCAGAGTTGTGACGGCGGATATGCGTGCTTGCAAAGTGCCGGTCATCAGAGTGAGGGAATAAAATTAGGTGCCGTCATGGAAACGAAATGTTTCGACTTAAAGTAGTCCGCCGCTCTCCGGGCGTCGTTTTCTGCGTTGAAGAGTCCGAAAACCGATGAACCGCTTCCCGACATGAGAGCGTGCGTTGCTCCGTGTGAAAGAAGTTCTCGTTTTATCTCGGCAATTTCTGGATGTGCTTCGAATACGATCGCTTCAAAATCATTTTTCATCAGGTCCGGTAGGGTCGCGACGGTGCACGTTGCGCCGTCATAAAGTTTCGAGCGCTGGGATGTATCTCGTCTCTGCTTCGACAGTTCACCATAGGCCCACGATGTTGAAATATGGATATCCGGCGTGACGACGACAATAAAGAACGGGAGAGGGATTGTCACAAATTTTAACCGTTCGCCCCGGCTCTCGGCATACGCACTTTTATTGTGAAGGAAATACGGAACATCGGAGCCGACGTTCAACGCAACGGCCGCAAGGGTCGAGGCGTCGACAGAGAGATTCCAGACCTTCGGCAGAGCAGTGAGAACCGCGGCGGCATCGCTGCTGCCGCCGCCGAGACCTGCACCGATCGGGATGTTCTTTCGAAGGCGGATTGCGGCGCCGCGCGGCGTACCGGTTTCTGTTCTGAGAAGCTCCACGGCTTTCCAACAGAGATTGCGTTCATCTGCGGGGAGCGCCGCGGTATCGGCCGAAACGGATATGATTGAATCCGTCGCATCGATATTCAATTCGTCATGGAGGTCGATGCGGTGAAATATGGTTTCGATGTCATGGAATCCATCTTCTCTCTTTCCGAGCACGCGAAGTCCTAGATTTATTTTGGCGTACGCCGTTATCACCATGGTTCAAGATACGAGGAGATTGGCCAAGTTTCAAGATGGATGACCATTTCCGGGAAGAAATTGAGAGTAACGTGGAATGTTGCTATATTCTCGTGAACATAATTTCGCATGCTAATCACTAACAACGTAATAAAAATGACCAAACGTGAAGCAACTGTGCGGCACGTACAGAACCTTACATTTATCGGCAAGGCGGGATCCAATCACTGGACGACGATGGATTCATCGCACGGAGAAAATTCGGCCGCGTCCACTTCGCCGATGGAACTCATATTGATCGCACTCGGAGGCTGCACAGGCAGCGACGTTGCGATCATACTCGAAAAGAAAAGAGCCCGATTCTCAAAACTTGAGATGAAAATTACGGGCGAACGGGCGGCGGTGGACCCGAAAGTGTACACAACAATACATATCGAGTATATTGTTGAAGGAATTGGCCTTAGGGAGAAGGATGTTGCCCATGCAATTGAACTTTCGATGACCAAGTACTGTTCGGTCAGCGCGATGTTGAAAAAATCCGTGGCACTGACGTATTCGTACTCGATCGTGGAAGCGGGAGCGGCGGCGGGATCGCTTAAGCCGGCAAATTAATGTCCCTCAGCTTAATGATCTCTTTTTCAATCCCCCGGATGTTATTGTCGAGTTCCTGAATAACGGCACGGTCGGTTGCGTTCAGCTTCTGCCTCGAAATAATATCCGCGCTGATTTTGATCGCGGCGAGGGGATTATTGAATTCATGGCAGATGGTCACAACAAGTTCTTTGATCGCTTCGTTTCGTTTCTGGCCAAGGATCTTATTCCTCTCAACTTTGGCGATCTGCTTTTTTAACTGGACCCGGTTTAATACGTTCAACAACGTACGGGGAAGCACCGATTCAACGATCTCTTCCTTCACCAGAAAATCCTCGACTCCAAGCTTCATGGCTTCGACCGCAAGCTGGAAATCTTTCCCCGCTGCGATGAAGACGAGAGGAACATCGATCTTCAAGCGCCTGATCTCTTTTGCGAGCTCGAGCGCTGTCATCTCGCTCAGATAATAATCGACAAGAACGACTGCAATGGTTGAGTCTGTTTTCAAACGTTCGATCCCGCCGGCACCCGTCTTTTCCCACGTGATCTTGAAATCATTTCCCTGAAATTTCTTGAGCTGTGACTGCGCAGTTTTTGCGTACGAGATATCGTTGTCGATCAGCAGGACATGAATAAGGGGCTCGTTCATTTTCTTCCGTATGGTGGTTGGCATTGCATAAAGTAGCACAACTTTATGTTTTAATCAACAAAATGGCTACTTTTTCAAATTTCTTGTTGATTTTAATCATCGGATTGTCTATAATTTACAGCCGAAAATGCGAATATCATGAGGAGTTCCAATGGCAGAAAAAAATAGCATTCTTGTGGTGGATGATGAAGATGCTTTGAGGACCGTATTAAGCAGTGAACTTGAAAGTGAAGGTTATGTAGTCGCGACCGCCGGAGACGGCGACGAAGCAATATCCATTCTACAGGGGAAATCATTTGATTTGGTGCTGCTCGACATCAAGATGCCGCGCGTTGACGGCTTCGAAGTTTTGCGGTTCATTAAGGAACGATACCCGGCCACGAAGGTCATCATGTTGACGGGATTTGCCGATTTGAAGAACGCGATCGAGTCGAAGAAGTTGGGGGCCGAAGATTTTGTGAGCAAACCATACGATCTCGTCGATCTCCTGACGACCATCGAAAGGGTTCTTACCAGCGAATAATTCCTGCCGTCCCTCGCTTTTACCTTTCCCACGGGCATTGCCATGGCTCGCACTTACAACATTCTCATAGTCGATGATGAACAGAGCGTTGTGTTCCTTCTCAAAGAAGAGCTCTCGGAAATTGAGAAGTACAACATTACCGTTGCGTACGACGGAGCCGAGGCGATCAACACCCTCCAATCCCAGCCTTTTGACATCGTTCTTCTTGATGTAAAGATGCCTCGCGTCAGCGGGATCGAGGTGCTTAAGTACATCCGCGAGCAGCATCCGACGACCATCGTCCTTATGCTGACGAATTTTGCCGACGTCAAGACCGCGATCGAAACGATGAAGCTCGGCGCGTACGACTTTGTCAGTAAGCCGTACGAACGCGAAGAATTACTCGCAACGATCGATCGAGCTCTCGAACTGCGCCGATTGACGATCGATAATAAGCTCATGGAGTACGAGCTCAACCGTCAGGGTTTGGCCCGCGAATTTATCGGGGAAAGTCCCGCGATCGAATCACTCATCCGCACCGCAAAAAAAATTGCCGATAGTACGGCGATCGTCCAGATCCAGGGCCCAAGCGGTACTGGCAAAGAACTTATAGCGCATCTCATTCACTCCTCGAGTCCGAGGAAGAATCAACCTTTCGTCATTGTCAATTGCGCTTCGATTCCTGATGCCTTGCTGGAAAGCGAGTTGTTTGGCCATGAGAAGGGCGCCTTTACGAACGCATATGCGATGAAGCAGGGTCTGGTGGAAGTTGCGAATGGAGGCACGCTTTTTTTGGACGAAGTCGGCGACATCAGCCCGATGATCCAGCCGAAGCTGCTCCGATTTCTCGAGACGGGGGAATTCCGGCGCGTTGGCGGCACAAACGCGATGAAGGTGGACGTTCGCATCGTGTCTGCGACGAATAAAGATTTGCAGAAAGAGGTCGAAGCCGGCCGGTTCAGGGAAGATCTTTTGTACCGGTTGAACGTCGTTACGCTTAGGATTCCACCGCTGAAAGACAGGAAAGAAGACATCCCGCTACTTATTAAGAATTTCTTGGAGAAAAGAATAAAGGGAAAAGCACAGAAACGGCTCAGCGAGGAGGCGCTGCAATTGCTCTTGCAATACGATTGGCCGGGCAACGTCAGGGAAATGGAACATGTCATTGAAGGGGCTGTTATTCTCTCGCACGATGATATTATTACTGCTAAAGACCTCACACTGACAGCGTCGGCGGGAATGCAAAAATCAAGTCCGGTGCCGCAGTTGCAGAAAGACGGCGAATTCTTGTCGTTGGAGAATGTGGAAAAGATGCAAATCGAACTCGTTCTGCAAAAGAATGCCTACAACCGCTCGAAGACCGCTCAGATGCTCGGCATCACCCCAAAGACGCTCTATCTCAAGATTAAACGCTACGGCATTAACACTCCCGTCAAAGACTAATCCGCCTTCCCATTTTTTTTCTTTTAGCGAAACTTTTTCTCCGTTATTACGAATACTATACAGAGCCGAAAATCACCAACACTTTAACGAGGAGGTCTGTATGGAGAAGGGATTGAACTCACAACGCCTTATAATGGTTGCGGCGGCAGCTGTTATGGCATTTGCTTCCGCTGTTGCATCGCAGCCAATGATTTCCAAATATGGCGGCGTCGACTGGAAAAAGGCGGAAGCAAACTATATCGCGGCGCTGAACTCCGACAACCTGGGGATCAAGCAGAGTGCTGCAAATTATGTTGCTGAATACCAGCTTAAAGGAGCGGTGGAGCCGCTGATTCAAATTCTAAAGTCCGATAAAGTCGAAAGTGCGAGGATGTCTGCTGCTCTTGCGCTTGTGACGCTCGCCGATGGAAGAGCACGCGCAGCCGTCGAAGAGGCCGCCTTGTATGACGGAAGCGATAAAGTGGTAAAATTTTGCGAGTCTTTGCTTAAAGCGTCGCCGCAAAGATTCAGCGCACTATGACAAGAAATCTGCTTTCATTCTCATCTCAAAGCCAGAGCATTATTCGGACGCACCGCCGTTAAAGCTCTGGCTCTCTCTTTTTGTTTCCCGATTCCCTCCTAAAGAATATGAGCGTGATCAATCCGCCCGGCAGCCGAGTACCGATCTATGTTTCGGGTAGTGTCTCAGTTTTAATAAAGATCAAAGGATTTCTTACAGCAAGAAGAAGATATCGCGCAAAGACGCCAAGCCGCAAGGAAAAACTAATCATTCTCTTTGCGTCTCAGCGACGTTGCGCGAGCAAGTTGCCGCCCATGCTGAATTACGACGCTACTATGTTTCGACATTGATTGACTTTCGTCCATTTTTTCGGTAATTTTTGAAAAATTTTCACCTGGTCGGACTCTCTTCAAGAAGCGTCCCCCTCCGAAGGATACGCCCGAATGTCGAAATTTCAAGGACTTGATTATTACAACATCGATTCTCAATTGAGTGAAGAAGAGACTCTGGTTCGCAGCACCGTGCGGGAATTTGTCGACGATAACATTCTTCCGGTCATCGAGAAGCATAATCGCGATGGAACGTTTCCGCATCATCTTGTAAAACAGATGGCAGAGCTTGGACTTTTCGGCGCTACTCTCCCCGCGAAGTACGGTTGTGCCGAACTGAACAACGTCGCGTATGGTTTGATGATGCAGGAACTTGAACGGGGAGACAGCGGTGTTCGCAGTTTCGCTTCGGTACAAAGTGCACTGGTCATGTATCCCATCTACGCGTTTGGCTCCGAAGAACAAAAGGACCGTTGGCTGCCGAAATTGGCAAAAGGCGAAAGAATCGGTTGCTTCGGATTGACTGAACCGGATTATGGTTCCAATCCTGGGGGAATGCTCACTCGCGCCGAAAAGAAAGGAGACTGCTTCATTCTCAACGGAGCAAAAATGTGGATCACCAACGGGACGATCGCCGACGTTGCGATCGTGTGGGCCAAGTTGGACGGCGAGATCAAGGGCTTCCTCGTGGAAAAGGGGACGAAAGGATTCGATGCTCCGGAAATGCACGGCAAACATTCGCTTCGTGCGTCGGTGACATCAGAACTTATTTTTCAGGATTGCAGCATTCCTCAGCAGAATCTTTTGCCGAAAACGGGAGGACTGAAATCTCCGCTGATGTGCCTTAGCCAGGCGCGCTACGGAATTGCGTGGGGGGCCCTTGGGGCTGCGATGGCATGTTACGACGCTGCACTGCAGTATTCGCTTTCGCGGGTGCAATTCGACAAGCCGATCGCCGCCTTTCAGATCACTCAGGAAAAACTTGTCTATATGCTCACGGAGATCACAAAAGGACAGTTGCTTTGCCTGCAGCTGGGCCGGTTGAAAGACCAGAACAAGGCGACGTTTACTCAGATCTCGCTGGCGAAACGGAACAACGTCTATCACGCATTGGAGATCGCACGGACTGCACGGGAGATCTTAGGAGCGAATGGCATACTCGACGAATACCCGGTCATGCGCCACGCTGCAAACCTGGAATCGGTGAAAACGTATGAGGGAACTCATGAAATGCACACACTTATTATCGGCGAAGACATAACAGGCATTGCTGCGTTCAATTGAACATGGAACCCCGGCTTTTCACGCTGTCGTACGAAGGATGCACTGCGCATCCTTCCTTGTTTATATAAGTCCTGAAACACTAACGGAAAGAATATGAAATCAAAAAAGATCATCGGCGATGCCATCACCTACGACGACGTGTTGCTCCTCCCGGCAAGGTCGTCGGTGCTTCCGCGCGACGTCGACGTTTCAACGCGTCTGACGCGTGCGATCAGGCTCAATATTCCGCTCCTCTCGGCGGCGATGGATACGGTCACAGAAGCGGACATGGCTGTCGCGCTCGCTCGCGAAGGTGGAATCGGTATCATTCACAAGAATATGACCGTCGCGAAGCAGGCCGAAGAAGTGGACAAGGTGAAGAGGTCTGAAAGCGGGATGATTCTTGACCCCATCACATTGACGGCGGATAAAACAGTCGGCGATGTCCTCGATCTAATGGCCAAGTTCAGCATTTCGGGGATCCCGATCGTGCGGGATGAAAAACTGGTCGGCATCCTTACGAATCGCGACCTGCGGTTCCAGCCGAACCGGAAGCTGAAAGTTGCGGATGTCATGACTTCCCAGAATCTCGTTACCGCCCCGGTAGGCACCACCCTGGAAGAAGCCGAAGTTATTCTTCAGCGACATAAGATCGAAAAGCTTCCGGTTGTCGATAGATCGGGAAAACTTCGAGGGCTGATAACGTTCAAGGATATTCAAAAGAAGAAGAGATTTCCGAATGCGTGCAAAGACAAGCACGGGCGACTGCGTGTGGGAGCCGCCGTCGGCGTTACCGCCGATACGCTGGAACGCGTCGATGCTTTGTGGAAGGCCGGAGTCGATGTCGTGGTGATCGATACCGCGCACGGTCATTCGGAAGGCGTTCTGGAAATGGTTAAGCGGGTGAGAAAGAAATTTCCGGAAGTAGAGATAATTGCCGGCAATGTCGGGACAGCCGAAGCAACCCGAGACATCATCAAGGCCGGTGCAGATGCGGTAAAGGTTGGGATTGGCCCCGGCTCGATTTGCACAACACGCGTCGTCGCCGGCGTCGGTGTCCCTCAGGTCACCGCGATTATGGAGTGTGTTTCTACGGCAAAGAAATATGGTATACCCGTTATCGCTGACGGCGGCATCAAGCAGACTGGCGACATCGCTAAAGCAATCGCGGCCGGCGCCGATTCGATCATGATCGGCGGATTGTTCGCGGGGCTGCAGGAGAGTCCAGGTGAAAAGATTTTGTACGAAGGGCGAACGTATAAAGTGTACCGAGGAATGGGTTCTCTCGGCGCGATGAAGGAAGGGAGCAGGGACAGATATTTCCAGGACGTTGAGGACGACCTTCAGAAACTCGTGCCGGAAGGTATCGAGGGGCGAGTGCCATTCAAAGGCGAACTGAGCTCCACCGTTTACCAGATGGTGGGCGGATTGCGGGCGGCGATGGGATACTGCGGCGCAGCATCGATTGCAGAGATGCAGAAAAAAGCGCAGTTTGTCCGGATGAGCGATGCGGGACTGCGAGAAAGCCATCCGCACGATATCCATATTACAAAGGAAGCTCCGAATTATCATATCTAAACCCGTGTCGCTGATGTTCGATTACAAAAAGAGGATCCGTTCTCTTCGGACTGAGCTGGAAAATAAACAGTATGACGCATTTATTACGTCATTCATGCCGCATCTCCGGTATCTTACAGGCTTCTCGGGTTCGAACGGCCTTTGTATAATAACCCGCACCAAAGTCTTCTTCCTCACCGATTTTCGCTACAAGGAGCAGATTGAGGCTGAAGTCGTTTGCTCGCGCTCATTTATCACGAGCGGTGAACTCATCGAAAAGGCGGCAGAAGAAAATCTGCTCCGCGGCTGCAAACACGTAGGAGTGGAAAGAGATTATCTCTCCCTTGCACACTACTCGGATCTGCGAAAACATTTTACGTCGACCCGGTTTGCACCGGCATCCGAGTTGGTTGAGCAACTTGCCTCGCGAAAAACCGAAGATGAGATCTTGCTAATTGCAAAAGCGGTTGCGATCACCGACGCCGTCTTCGAAGAGATATTGAAGGTCATAAGGACCGGGATCTCTGAACTTGACATTTCAGCGGAAATATCCTATCTCCACAAGAAACATGGCGCAGAAAAAGACTCTTTCGAGCCGATCGTTGTCAGCGGGAAACGCGGATCCCTTCCGCATGGCCGGCCTTCTTCAAAAAAGATCAAACGGGGAGAATTGATCACGCTCGATCTCGGTTGTTTCTATCATGGATACTGCAGCGATTTGACGCGGACGGTGGCAGTGGGTAAGCCTTCCGTTGAAGCGCGAAAGGTGTACGGAGTGGTGCTGGAGGCCCAACGCAAAGCGATAGATTATGCACGCATCGGGATTGAAGCAAAGAGCCTCGATCGGGTAGCGCGGAGCGATATTCACGACAAGGGGTACGGCAAATATTTTGGTCATGGGTTGGGGCACGGGATCGGCCTGCAAATACATGAACTCCCGCGCGTGTCAGTACGGAGCACGGACATACTGCAGCCGGGCAACGTGATCACCGTGGAACCGGGGGTCTATTTGCCGGGGAAATTTGGCGTTCGGATCGAAGACGACATCGTTATCCGCAACGGCGGGTGCGAAGTCTTGACCATGGCCCCAAAATCCTTGATTGTGATCTAGCCGCGGCGAGAGCGGCTCTCCGCCAAGCAAATTAAGAACAGCCCATTATTTTTATTGTCCATGCGCAAAGTTCTTGTCATCGCGTACTACTTTCCCCCGATGGGATTAAGCGGCGTTCAGCGGACGCTGAAGCTCGTGAAATATTTTCCAAAATTTCAATGGATGCCCACCGTGCTAACGGTGACGTCGACGGGGTATTTCGCGAAAGATGAATCTCTCCTCAAGGAGATTGTGCCGTTCGGCGTGGAGGTTCTGCGCACAAATTCTTTTGATCCGAACCGTCTCTTCCGGAAACAGGAGGTCGTGAAAATGCCGGCAGAACGCACCCGGAAAATATTGAGCCGCATCAGCGATTCCATCTTTATCCCCGATAACAAGATCGGATGGCGAGGTCCCGCGCTAAAGAAGGCTTCAGAGTTATTTCGAAAGGAAAAATTTGACGCCATCTTTGCCACCGCTCCGCCCCAGACCGATTTTCTCATCGGTAAGGCATTGAAAGAAAAATTTCATCTGCCGCTGATGATCGACTACCGGGATTCCTGGGTTGATTATCCCTTCAAGTTCTATCCTACTCCTCTCCATAAATATGCTAATTACAGGCTGGAAAAAAGCGTTCTCCATGTGGCGGATGCGATCATCGTTGCCAGCCGGCGGACGAAAGAGCTGCTTCTTCGTCGTTATAAGTTCCTGACGTATAACGACGTCCAGATCATCTCTCAGGGTTTTGACCCGGAGGACATGAAGCTCGGCGCATCCGTGAAGCTGCCGCGAATCGAAAAGATGCGGATCACCTATTCGGGTGTCTTCTACGAAGACCGCACACCGGAATATTTCCTTGAAGCGCTCCATCTTGTCTATAAAAACAACGCAAAGCTCCGCGGCAGAATCGAAGCCTGTTTCATCGGGGCCTTTCGCGATGAACATCAGAAAATTATCAACCGGCTGGGGCTTCAAAATTCCGTCAACGTTCTCGGCTATCTCGACCATGCCGAATGTGTACGCTACCTGCTTGCATCAGACGTTTTGTGGCTGATGATGGGAGATGATAAGAGCTCGCCGGGTAAAATATTCGAGTACATCGGCGCAAAGAAGAAAATTCTTGCATGCCTCCCGAAGGGGATGATGCGGTCGACGATCGAAGAAGCGGGGGGCATTTGCGTTGAACCGCGCGACATTCCGAAAATTGCTGAGGCTATTGTATCGTTGTATGAACAGTATGAACGCCGCCAGCTGCGCGGTCCACGCCAGGAGATCGTCGACAAGTACAACCGCGTAACACTGGCCGGAGAAGTGGCAAAAACGCTATCTGCATTGACCGATTAACGCATGAACGTTCTGGTAATAGGCTCCGGCGGTCGCGAGCATGCGCTCGTGTGGAAACTGCGGCAAAGTCCGAGGGTGCGTGGGATCTATTGTGCACCCGGCAATGCCGGGATCGGCGATATTGCTGAATTGGTAAAACTACATATCGATGACATCGACGGATTGTTCCAGTTCGCCAAGAAGAAAAAGATCGACCTCACGGTCGTGGGACCCGAGATTCCGTTGGTGAAGGGTATTGTCGACCTGTTCGAAAAGCACGGCATGCGCGTGTTCGGTCCCACCAGATATGCGGCGCAGCTTGAAGGGAGCAAGGTATTCGCCAAGAATTTCATGAGGAAGTATGATATCCCAACGGCTTCGTATGCGACATTCGCCAGATCCGAGTACGCCGAGGCGCAGAAATATATAATGAAGCATGGGATACCATTGGTTCTCAAGGCCGACGGTCTTGCGGCCGGGAAAGGCGCCGTGGTCTGCCATTCGACCGGCGAGGCATTGAATACGCTGCAGGACTTTTTCGAAAAGAACACATTCGGCGAATCCGGAAACAATGTCGTTGTCGAAGAATTCATGGAAGGGGAGGAGGCTTCGATTTTCGTCCTCACCGATGGGGCAGATTATCGGCTGTTGCAGCCGGCTCAGGATCATAAGCAGATTCTTGACGGCGACAGGGGAAAAAACACAGGAGGTATGGGAGCGTATGCCCCCGCACCTATAGTGACAGCTTCGTTGTTGAGCCAGGTGGAAAAAGAGATCATCGAGCCGACGCTCCAAGGCATGCGTGCGGATGGCAAGCCGTACAAGGGATGCCTTTATGTCGGCCTTATGATGACGCCGGCGGGGCCCAAGGTGGTGGAGTTCAATTGCCGGCTTGGGGATCCTGAAGCTCAGGTGGTTCTGCCTCTTCTGGAAACAGATCTGTTTGATCTGTTGCTCGCCTGCTCCAACGGCACTCTCCGCTCCGTTGCACTGCGCCACCATGCAGCCTCGGCGGTGTGCGTTGTCATGGCGTCGCGAGGTTACCCGGACTCGTATGAAACCGGAAAGCCGATCGCAGGTCTTGAGGACATCCGGCCTGAAACCGGAGTGGTTGTTTTTCACGCTGGTACCAAGAAAGAAAATGGGAAGGTCGTTTCATCGGGCGGGCGCGTACTTGGGGTTACGGCGATAGGCTACGGACACGACCTCGAAGGAACCATCGGCAGCGCGTACAGCGCCGTCAAGACAATTTCGTTCGACGGCGCCTACTATCGGAGCGACATCGGACAAAAAGGATTGAGACACTAAGGTAACAATGTAATTCAAGTTATTATTTTGTGAATATTATGAACATCCTCGTTACCGGCGGCGCCGGATTTATTGGTTCGAACATTGTCGACGAATATCTCCGCGCCGGGCACACCGTTGTTATAGTTGATAATCTTTCCACGGGGAAGATTGATAACGTGAACCCGAATGCGAAATTTCACGCCATCGACCTTCGTGATCCTGCTATCGAAACGGTTTTCAAGGAATTGAAGATCGACGTGATCAACCATCACGCTGCTCAGATGGATGTACGAAAATCGGTCGCCGACCCTAGGTTCGACGCATCGGTAAACATTCTCGGTATGCTGAACGTGATGGAGCTGGGAGTGCGGTATGGAGTGAAAAAGGTTATTTTTTCTTCGACCGGCGGAGCGATCTACGGTGAACAGGATTCTTTTCCCGCTGACGAAAAACACCCGCTCCGTCCTTTGTCGCCGTACGGCATTACCAAACTTGCAACGGAAAAATATCTCTATTTTTATAATGCGGTGTACGGCATCGAGCACGTCATCCTTCGCTACGCAAACATCTATGGGCCGAGACAGAATCCTCACGGCGAAGCGGGTGTTATTGCCATCTTCGCCGATAAAATGCTGAAGGGAGAACAGCCGATCATCAACGGGGACGGCAAGCAAACCCGCGATTATGTGTATGTCAGCGACGTGGTGCGGGCCAACGTCCTTGCGTTGACGTATCCTTCTTCGGATATTTTCAATATCGGGACCGGCGTAGAGAGTGACGTCAACATGCTCTTCCGGACCATAAAAAAATTCAGCGGGGCAACGTGTGAAGAGAAACACGCAGAGGCAAAAAAGGGGGAACAGATGCGGAGTGTGATCGACCATTCTAAAGCCAGGAAAATTCTCGGCTGGGAACCGACGGTTACTCTCGATGATGGATTGAAGAAAACGGTGGAATTCTTCAAGGAAAAACTGAAACCCCGCGGATGAGCTATACTTTTTCAATAGAGGATCTTTTACGCGGCGATAGAAGAACGATGGCGCGCGCAATTTCTTCTATAGAAAACGGCGACGGGAACGCGGATGCCATACTATCTTCGGTCTACCGCCATACGGGCAACGCGTATCGCGTGGGCATCACGGGCCCGCCGGGTGCAGGGAAGAGCACGCTCACGAACAAGCTCGCCCGCTGGTACCGCAAACGAAATGTGCGTGTCGGTATTTTGGCGGTTGACCCTACGAGCCCGTTTACCGGAGGAGCACTGCTTGGCGACCGCATCCGGATGACAGATGTTGAACTAGATGACGGCGTCTTCATCCGCAGCATGGCGTCGCGCGGGAGTCTAGGCGGGCTGAGCAAAAAAACCCGCGAGGCGGCGGATGTGCTCGATGCGAGCGGAGTTGATGTCATCCTGCTCGAAACGGTCGGCGTTGGACAATCCGAGCTGGACATCGCCGGAGCTGCCGATTCGACGATTGTCGTCCTCGTTCCGGAATCGGGCGACGGCATACAGGCAATGAAAGCCGGGCTGATGGAAATTGCCGACTTCTTTGTCCTGAATAAGGCCGACAGACCCGGTGCCGAGCAGGCGGTGATGTCGATCAAAATGATCCTTGGTTTTCGTCCTCACGATGAAACCACATGGCTTCCCGATGTGTTGAAAACTGTAGGGAGCGAAGGGAAGGGAGTTCAGGAGGTGGGAGAAATGATTTTGAAACATCGATCGCATCTTGAACAAAACGGCGGTTTGCGCGTGCGGCGGAGGCAGCGCATGAAAAGCCGGATCGAAGAAATTGTGCAAGACCAGATGAAAGTGGAGTTCTGGAATGCCGGCCGACTGCAAAAACTTTCCGACGATCTCGATTCCGTCATCGCCCTTCAGAAAACGCCGTATCAAGTCGCTAAAGAATTGATCAATACATTGTAGGACGGCCTAATCAACGTCTCCCGGGTTTTCTCACCAAACATGTGAGGAGGAGTCCATGGAAGAAGCAGGGTTCGATGTCCGACCGACTGAGAGCATGCTCATGGTGCAGCAGCTCGCGCGCGAGTTTGCCGAAAAAGAACTTCGTCCGCGCGTGATGAAATTTGACGAATCGCAAGAATTTCCGTTCGAGACCGTTGCAAAACTGGGCGAGCTCGGCTTTCTGGGCGCGACATTCCCCGAGGAATTCAACGGTGCAGGACTCTCAACTCTTGACTTCACCGTTCTCGTCGAAGAAATTTCCAGGGTCGATCCTTCCGTCGGGCTGAGCGTGTGCGCTCACAATGGACTTTGCGTATCCCATATTTTTCTATTCGGCAGCGAATCCCAGAAAAAAAAGTATCTTCCCGATCTATGTTCCGGGATAAAGCTTGGAGGGTGGGGATTGACAGAGTCATCGTCGGGAAGCGATGCCGGCGGGATGAAAACGACGGGAGTCAAAGATCGAAACGGATGGGTTCTCAACGGGGGGAAGACATTTATTACGCATGGCTCCGTCGGTCAAACGTTTGTTGTGTTAGCGGTGACCGACACATCGAAACCGCATGGCATATCTGCATTCATTCTTGAGAAGGGAATGCCCGGCTTTTCCGTAGGGAAGAAAGAGAACAAGCTTGGCATGCGCGCGAGCGATACGGCATCTCTGATCTTTGACGACGTTCGTGTGACCGCGGAAAATCTCATCGGGAAGGAAGGGGAGGGATTCAAGCAGGCGCTGCAGGTGCTCGACGGGGGAAGGATCGGTATTGCCGCACTATCGGTTGGGCTCGCGCAAGGGGCGCTGGATGCAGCCGTTACGTATGCCAAACAACGGCATCAATTCGGGAAGGCACTCAGCGATTTTCAGGCCATCCAGTTCAAAATTGCAGACATGGCTTTGGAAGTCGATGCGGCGCGATTGTTGACGCGCAAAGCGGCCTACGCAAGGATGCAGGGAGAAGATTTTAGCGTCGCCGCAGCGCAGGCGAAATACTTTGCAAGCGAAGTAGCAACACGTGCGGCCAACGAAGCGGTTCAGATCCACGGCGGGTATGGATTCATCAAAGATTTTCCGGTTGAAAAATTCTATCGCGACGTCAAACTTCTGACGATCGGCGAAGGAACGTCGGAAGTGCAGAAGATGGTGATCGCACGAAAATTGCTTGGGTGATTTTCCGGATGTGATCTGCTGGTATGCAGATTGATGCTCATAAAGATCAAATCTGAGACAGCAAATACAGATGAACGGCAACTAAGAATATATGCTAAGCTGGAGAAATCATTAGAGGAATCTCGCAGTGTCGACGATAGGCTCTGAAATAAAGCACGACGAGTCATTTAATAAAAATGAGGAAGCCGCGCGGACTCAGATCAGTGCGCTTACAACAAAAGCCTCGAGCATCCGGCTTGGCGGCGGCTCCGACGCCGTTGCCAAGCATCACTCGCGCAATAAGCTGACCGCCCGCGAGCGCATTGAAAAGTTGATCGATCCGGCCACCAGCTTTTTAGAAATCGGGTTGTTCACGGCCTTTGGAATGTACGAAGGCTATGGCGGCGCGCCATCAGCAGGAGTTGTGTGCGGCATCGGCATCGTCCAGAGACGCGAAGTCGTCATCGTTGCCAATGATGCCACCGTCAAAGCCGGGGCCTGGTTTCCGATGACGTGCAAGAAAAATCTCCGCGCGCAAGAGATCTCGATCGAGAACCGTTTACCGATCCTGTACCTCGTCGATTCTGCGGGAGTGTTCCTGCCTCTTCAATCAGAGATCTTTCCGGATAAGGAACATTTCGGCAGAATCTTCCGAAACAACGCGATCATGTCGTCGATGGGAATCACGCAAATTGCAGCGATCATGGGCCCATGCGTTGCAGGCGGGGCGTACCTTCCGATCATGAGCGATGAAGCACTCATCGTGGATAAGACCGGAAGCGTCTTTCTTGCCGGCTCGCATCTCGTCAAAGCAGCCATCGGAGAGGAGATCGATAATGAATCGCTGGGCGGAGCCACGATTCATTGCGAGGTCAGCGGAGTGACCGACCATAAAATGAAGAACGATGACGAGTGTCTCCAAAAAATTCGAAGCATTGTCGGGAAACTCGGCCATTCCCCCAAAGCGGGATTTGACCGCGCAAAGCCTCTTCCGCCGAAATTCGATCCGAAGGAGATTTACGGGATTCTTCCGGCCGAACGAACAAAACCGTACGACATGTACCAGGTGCTTGCCCGCATCGCCGACGACAGCGACCTGGACGAGTACAAAACCGGTTACGGAAAATCGATGATCACCGGTTACGCCCGCGTGGACGGCTGGGCGGTCGGCATCGTGGCGAACCAGCGGTTGGTTGTAAGAACTGCGAAGGGGGAAATGCAGGTCGGAGGAGTCATTTACAGCGATAGCGCGGATAAAGCGGCTCGGTTCATCATGAACTGCAACCAAAAAAAAATTCCGCTGGTGTTCTTTCAGGACGTGACGGGCTTCATGGTTGGCAGCCGAGCCGAGCAGGGAGGGATCATCAAAGACGGTGCGAAGATGGTGAATGCCGTTGCGAACTCCATCGTTCCGAAATTTACTTTTATCGTGGGGAACAGCTACGGTGCCGGCAATTACGCGATGTGCGGAAAAGCATACGACCCGCGATTGATCTTCGCGTGGCCGACTGCGCAGATTGCGGTGATGGGGGGAAAACAGGCGAGCGAGACTCTTCTCGCCATTAAAGTACAGGCAATGGAAAAAGGGGGCACTCATATTTCTTCCGAAGAACAACGGACACTTCTGAAGGACATCCAGTCTCGGTACGAGCAGGAACTCGACCCTCTCTTTGCTGCTGCACGATTGTGGGTGGACGACGTTGTCGACCCGCTTGAGACCCGCCAGATCATTTCCCGCGGCATTTCGATGGCTGCCAACAATCCGGCCATTCCGCAATTCAATCCCGGCGTCATTCAGGCATAACTATGCGCAGCGCCGTACTGTGGGGTCTTTTTGCCTTTCAAACAGTTATTGTTCGATCTTCTTGTGTCGCTCAGGAAGAGACGCATCCTTTTCCAGGAAGCCCTGTCTATCAACAGCCGGCTGATTCCGTTTGCGACGAAAACTACTCTCCGGAAGATTCAACGGGTTTCAGCTTTCAGTATTTCCTCCCCCGGGTATTCAGGGACGAGGGAACTCTCAAACGCTATATCCGCGACCCTCGTTTCCAGAAATTGCGCAGAGCGTGCAGCGACACGCTTGCCGTCGATGCCATCTTTGCACGGGCATTCGAAATAGCCGACGGCACAATGAGTCACGCACTGCTCATCGCGGCGCTCGCAACGTTTGACCATTATCGGATCGGTATAAAAATTCCGCTGATCGGGCCAATGTATGTACCGCTCACCGTCGTCGAATCGCAGAAAGAATTTGCCGGGCGCTTTGCCCATCTGCCGAGAAACGTTCTGCCGGATTCCGCCGGCAGGAGAAAAAGAGACAGAGACAAACTGCAGCATTTTTTCGGTTCGGCATACCTTGCCTACATCTTCAATTCAAAAGCTGCCGCGAATTTTTTGGGCGATTTTGTCGAATGGGGGGAGCCACTGTTCATTGTTGGCGGGGATTACGATGAGAGAGACAAGTTTGCCAACCGTCTCGGTCAGGAATTCGGTCTGCGTCTTCTGGACGGCGAAGAAGTGATGCCGTCTGACGTCTTGTGGCGAAAATAAAAAGTGCGGATCACGCTATCGGTGAGCCGCACCCATTGGTAATCAACGGACGATCTTGAAGTTAAAGTTCGGACTCTGAAACGCCCCCATCAAACGAATCCAGATCGGCAGCAGCATTTCTGTTCCCCGGGCTGTGGTAATATCGCCGAGGTCGATGACGGATTTCCAGCCGAACCAATTTTTCAAAATGTCGATCACTTTGGCTTTTGCGCCGGCATCGTTTCCGCTGACAAAAACATCATGGCTTCCGGGTACGAGAGAAGGGTTCACCATGATATTGCAGTTCATTGTGTTGAGAGTCTTCACCACTTTCACCTGGGGATATGCCCGCTGAATCTGCTCACCCAGCGAATCCGAATTGCAGACGGAGAGCGTCGGGGGCATCCCCTTTGAAAAATCGAGCGGGTTGGAAATATCAACCAGCACCTTGCCGCTCATATTGGCGGCCCCGGTAAGTTTCAATGCTTCCAGGGCGGCCATCCCCGAAGTACAATTGAAGAGAATTTCTCCAAACATCGCCGCATCGGAAAAAGTACCTTGTAATGCATTGGCGCCGCCTGACTTCACCCACTCTGCGGCCTTTTCGTTATTCGCAGTGCGTGACCCCATTTTCACGCTGTGCCCAAGCTGAACGAGTTTTGTCCCGATGGCCTTGCCTACCATGCCCGTGCCTAAAATACCTATTTTCATGAACGCTCCTCTGTATGTACATTAATCGTGACTTACGACACCTGTCAATCCCGTTGGTTGGATGTATTGGTAACGCGGCCAAAAGCCGGGCAGTTCCCGGCTAAAGATATCCAGACCGAAGAGGAAACTCTAACCAAGCTACCTGAGGATAATATTTTTTGTGTCGACCGTATACGCTGCGAAATGTCCGAGTGAACCGTTGCTTATGTTCGTCGTGGGATTGGCCGGAGAGAGCGAGGTCGGTGCCCTGTCCGACATGAGGATGTCATTCAAAGTGTTGTAGTAATCGTACGCAGCTTTGTCGATGGACATCAGATCTACCGTAATAGTATCCCCGGCAACGACCAGCCTGCCTGCCCTGATTCTTTCCATCATTTCATTTCCATTCGTTAGCTTATCGGTGTAAAGGCGATATCTACGCCCGTCAATAGAATCTGCAGGGATTACCACGCTCGATGTTGCATTAATTCGATAGTAATTTCCAGGTTCCGGGGGATCTTTGAAGGCAATGTAGATGTCATATCCGGGCCCTTCTCCGCGTGATTCAGGCCTGACCAACGCATACAATGTATCGATCAATACCTTCTTTGGCATCGACGACGCCGCACTGTATTGTTTTCCTTCTGAACTCACAAGAAGCGTGTACGTGCTGCCGGGTATGCCTCGCAATGTCGACGATAAGTACGTTCCGCTGGTAATTTCTTTCAGCGAGTCGGTTTGGCCGAAATTGTCTGTGATAACAATAATGGCGTTTGAGACCGGGGGAAAATAGAGAGACGGGGCAAAGTAATCTGCGGACATGCTGAGCTTCACAGAATACGGACCGGCCTGGTCGGTCACGATGCCTTCAATGACAAGCCTTGGGTTCGCATTGTTCAGGTCGATCGTGACAACTTTCTGACATCCGATAGAAAAAATCTCTGTGAGAATAATCGGGAGCGCAAGTCTCTTCAATATCATCAACATCATGTTGATCTTCATGGAAACAGGTCCATCCTAAAAATTAAAATTATACGTTACAGACGGAATGATCGGAAAGAAAGTCGTTTGAACTGCTTCAGTCTGATTAGGGTTGTTCGGATTCACAATGAAATTAATCGCATATGCATTCCATCTGTCGTACGCATTGTACAGAGAAAAATTTAAATTCGAATGCGGCCCCAACGTCCAGGTAGCGGACAAGTCCAGGCGGCTGTACGCCGGCATGCGATAGCCGTTTCGTTCCGTGTATAACGGAATATCCCGGCCGTCTACCCTGTAAATAGCGCTCGGGAATGTGACAGCGTTGCCGGTATAATAGACCCACGTGGCCGAAAATGTCCATGCAGGATTGTAATTATATATTCCTACGATAGAAATATCATGAGTTCGGTCTTGCGTTGCGGGATATGGCTGACCGTTGTTGATGTCCGGGAACTGCTGTCGTGTCCTGGCCAAAGTATATGCGATCCATCCGCTGAACTGACCATAGTTCTTTCGAATGAGGAGTTCCGCGCCGTAACTCCATCCTTTGCCGTACCTCAGGAGTGCCTCGACATTCGGATTCAGCTGCAAGTCCGCTCCGTTGGCGTAGTCGATCAAATTCTCCATGCTCTTGTAATAGACTTCCAGTGAGGTCTCGTATTCATTATTTTCGAAATTTCTAAAGTATCCTACGGACGTCTGATCCGCATATTGAGGCTTGACGTTATTGCTGCTCGGTACCCACAGATCGCTCGGGTTCGATGTCGTTGAATTTGAGAGCAAGTGAAGGTATTGTGTCGTTCGGGCATATGAAGCCTTGATGGCGCTCGTTTCGCCAATGCTCATGTTGGCGGAGAGACGAGGTTCAGGGCTTGTATATGTCTTGATGATTTCGCCTGAGCCGTAGGTCGCCGTATCGATGACGTTTCCGCCGTTATCGTACGTAAAGATATGCGCCGGCCCGATAAGTGTGAAAGCAGAAAATCTCAATCCGTAATTAAGCTTAAACCCTCTGAGGACCTCGGCCTCATCGGAGACGTACGCCGCATTTTCCGACGCATACCTGTTTTCGATGCTGAAGGAATTGAACGAACTTGCCGATGTTGCAGTGACGCTCCCAGGGAGAAATGTGTGATATATAGAACTGAGGCCAAACTTCAGCGTGTTGTGAGACGTTATGAAGTATTGAAAATCGGTTTTGAAGTCCTCGTCCCGGATGCCCGACGTGATGGTGAATTGGGACGTTCCGGAGGTGACGTTGTTGGTGTATTCGTAATCGCTATAGATGAGCGACGTGTTCGAAAAGAGATTGTCCGCAAAGATGTGGTTCCACCGCAGAGTGCCGGTCGCATTTCCCCAATTGAACCCGAACACATTCGGATAGTTAAAATTATCTCGGCCAAAATATCCGGAGATGAATATCTTGTCCTTTTCTCCCAAAGAGTAATTTGCTTTGGCATTGAGGTCGTAAAAATAAAGGCTTGCCCGGTTGATCGTCGTATCGCTCGACAGTTTCAAAAAAAGGTCGGCGTACGTTCTTCTCGCTGACACGATGAAAGATCCTTCATCTTTTACGATCGGTCCGTCGATGGTCAGACGGGAGGCGAGAATCCCGATGCCGCCGGTTCCTTCAAATTCTTTCGAGTTCCCGTCGTTCGTTCGAATATCCAGCACGGACGAAAGCCGCCCGCCGTATTCGGCCGGCATCCCCCCGGTGATGACTTTGACATCTTTCACCGCGTCAGAGTTGAAGACGGATAAGAAGCCGAGCAGATGCGAGGAATTGTACACCGTTGCTTCGTCGAGGACGATCAAGTTTTGATCGATGCCGCCCCCTCGTGCATAGAAGCCCGTGCTTCCTTCCCCCGCGGACTGAATTCCGGGGAGCAGTTGAATTGTTTTTAATATATCCTTTTCACCGAGAAGCACAGGGATCGATTTTACTTCGTGCACTTCGAGGCTGTTCGAGCCCATTTCCGTAGACGTGACGTTCTTGTTCGACCGGTCAGCGGTAACGACCACTTCTCCCACCCTAATAATCTCTGGAGTGAGGGAGAAGTTTTTGGTTTGATCTTTCCCTAGATAAATCGTATCGACCTTCGTCTGATACCCGATAAATTGAATCACGAGGGTGTAGATTCCTTCGGGGATCGTGAGCGAATAAAAGCCGTATGCATTGGTGGAAGCGCCGACGGTCTTTAGTTCTTTGACAAGGATCGACGCTCCAATAAGTGCTTCGCCTGTCTCGGCACTTTTCACACTGCCGCTGAAGGAATGATTTATTTGACCATCGGCGACGTTCGAAAGTGAAGCGAACGAAATGAATCCGAACAATAAAAGAGCAATCAGAAATTTCATTGATGCACGTAACCTCTGATAAAACGGCGCAATTGTGATTCTGCATTCGCAACACTGTCTTGCATTTCTGTCAAGCACAGGGAGTTGTATCCTTAATCTCATACAGTCACTATTTCGTTTCTAATAGTCGAATGGGAAGAGCATTCTATATTCACCGATCAGCCTTACATTGCTGCGATGATACACGACTCACCAAGAAAGGGGTAAAAAAGAACCTTAAAGGAAACAAAGTCCTTGCTGAAAAAATCTGCAATCCAATTTCTTATCGTATCAATTCAGACTGACTTTGCATCTCCTTTTATTATGAGGGGAGAGAAGATTTCGATGATTGGAGGTGATGTTTTGGAATCTGAGGAGGCCTCTGCTGCCGCACTGAGAACTCCTGCATGTTAGTTGCGAGCTAACCGATCTTGCTTATTAGACATCAGAAAAGACTGAAAGATTCCATGAACTGGAAATTGAACGATTATGTTGAGGATTTCGATGAATGCGGTTCTTTGAAATGTGTGAAGGGAACTGCTGATCTTCATGATAACGACTCAATTGATGTAAAGATAGCGCTTTATCTTTTGGGTTGGGGTCTTTTCGAACGGCTCCGTTTGTTCGATCACTTTGCTGAGCCGTGAAAATGTCGAAACCTGTTCGTTGACCTGTTTCCGCACATCCTCAAGAAGAGTCTCGATATGCTCTTGTATTTGCGTCTCGCTGAGATGTTTTTCCGTGAATTCTAAATCCAATTTTTCGTAGTCAAGGTGGATGCGGGCTGCAAGCGAACCTTCGTCTTGAAATACCAGAGACTCAAGCACAATCTCCGAGCGGTTGACGATGGATTCGATTGCTTCCGGATAAATATTTTCCCCGCTTGGCCCGATAATCACATTCTTTAGCCGGCCGTTGATATAGAGATAACGATCATCTCCAAGGATGCCTAGGTCACCTGTCCGAAACCAACCTTCGGAGAATGCTTCCGCCGTTCTCTCCGAATCATGGTAATACCCCAGCATAACGTTGTCACCGCGAACCAGGATCTCGCCTTCGCCGGTTTTTGGGTCGGGTTGGTCGATCTTGATCTCAACGCCTGGAATCGCCTGCCCCGTCGAACGGAATCTCGTGCGCCTTGCATTCGTTCCGGCGACGAGCGAGGACGTCTCGGTTAATCCATAACCGACGGCATACGGAAATCCGGCTTCCCGCAAGAATTTTTCCACCTCGGACGATAATGCCGCGCCGCCAATGCAAAAAGTCTTTAGCGCACCGCCGAATATTGCCAGAAGTTTCTTTCCTGCCATTCTGTTGATGCGTTTCCTCAACAGCGGGAATCGGTACAACAGCCTCACAACCCTTTTTCTGGATATTTCGGGGGCAATCCGGGACTTGTACATCTTTTCGATGATCAGAGGGACGGAGAGCATGATCGTCGGCCGTACGGAGGCCAGCGCCGGGATCATGATCGCTGCCGTTGGAGGTTTCCGCAAATAATAGATGGACGCTCCCATCATCATTGGGAGGATCAGTCCCAACGTACATTCGTACACATGCGCGAGAGGGAGAATCGAGAGCATTCGATCTTCATCGGTTACTGTGACAATGTTTGTGGTTGCGATAGCATCCGATATCAAATTTTTGTGCGACAGCATCACGCCTTTCGAATGTCCGGTCGTTCCGGATGTGTAGACAATAGATGCAAGAGCATTTTCTTTGACGTGAGCCGGGACGATGCCGGCCATTCGAAGAACGATCGATTTTATTTTCTTAAGTTCTTTTCCCCCCTCGGCGAGAAGTTTTTTCAGAGTGGCCTTAGAAGTATCGGCACCGATTATCGAAAAATCATCCAAGAGCACGACGACAGTGAAACTGTCGAGGTCAAAGTCTTCTATTTTGTGAAAGTAACGTTCGGAGATAAATACCGCTTTGCTCCCCGAGTGGCGAAGGATATGGTGAATTTCCGACGTATGGAAATCCGGAAGGATCGGAACTGCAACAGCCCCCATCGACGTCACGGTAATAAATGCAATTCCCCAGTTTGGGCTGTTCTCACCGACGATTGCGACCCTGTCTCCCTGTACGACGCCCTGGTCCTGCAAAAAAGCGCCGAGGCGGTCAACCTGGGTCTTTAATTCGGCGTACGTTATCGGTTTGTCATCTGCGTACGAGAGAGCCGTGTGCTGAGGGTATGATTGGGCGCTCCGTTCGAGCACCTCCTGAACCGTCCGATGTTTAAGCTGCCGCAATGTCTTTATCCTAGACGACGATCATGAATAGCCGGTGATGTGGACGCTGTCCGTTTTCGAAAGACTTCGTACATGACGAGTGCCCCCGCGACAGACGCATTGAGCGAATCGAATGATCCCGCCATCGGAATCCTGACGAGAAAATCGCATTTCTCCTTAACGAGTCGCCTGATGCCTTTCCCTTCGTTTCCGATCACGAGGGCAATCGGCATTGAATAATCGATTTCGGTAAAATTCTTCTCCGCACCTGCGTCGGTGCCGACGACCCAAACTCCCTTTTCCTTAAGCTCTTCGATGGTCGCAGTGAGGTTCGTCACTTTTGCGATTGGGAAATGAGCGCTCGCCCCTGCAGAGGTCTTGGCAACTGTTTCGTTGACCGGGGCTGCATTGTGTTTCGGTATGACACCGCCGTGAGCTCCGAGGCAGACGGCCGTTCGGATGAGGGCGCCGAGGTTGTGCGGGTCTTCGATTTCATCGAACAAGAGTATGAACGCTTTTTCATTCTTTGTCGCCGCGATGGAGAGGATCTCATCGATATCGGCGTACTCCTTGGTCCCGACGATTGCTACGACCCCCTGCGATGTCGTGTCTCGCGCGAACTTGTCTATGAGATTTTTGTCCGCTTCTGAACAGACGATATTCTTTTGACGGGCAAGCTGGCGGATAGCATCGATCGGTTCACCGTGCGTTCCGCGCAGGATATAGATCTTTTCAACCGGTGTCCCGGCATTCAACGCTTCAATAACCGGTTTCCGCCCAGCAATGACGTTCATTCTGCCTTCTGTGGCGTAGTTTTTTTCTTCAGTGATTTTTCAATGCCCCATCCGGCGAAGAAAATAGCCAGGCCGATGATTAGCAGGTAGAGTTCCAGCCACATGCTTCCGTTGATGCCGTCAACAAGTCCGATCATCACGCTGGCGATCCCCAATGCCTCGAGTGTTTTGGAAAGTACTTTCATTGTGGCGTTTTTGAGCCTCGGCGGTTCATGGGCTTACGTGATCAGCCGATCCAGCAGCTGCAATTCTGAGACTTTGTATTGAAACGCGAATTCGTCATTGATCAAGACAACCGGAACGCGTTCATGGTAGTCGTCAAACTCCTCGTTCCCCGGCACGATCTTTCTTTCCATCAGCTTGAATGAGATTTTCTTTTGAGCTTCCAGGATCACACCTTTTGCAATCTCGCATAAGTGACAATCGTCTTTTGAAATGAGCGTCACGTTTTTCATGAGGCAGATTTTTTTTCGTCTGGAGAAATTATCGCAAGCCCGTAAGCGCCGAAGAGGACCAACACGGCTGCGATCAACTGCGCCTCCGACAGGCCGAATAGTATTCTCGGGTTGATGCGGAGAAACTCAACCGTAAACCGTTCCGCGCCTGCAGCAACAAGATACCACATGAACATCCGCCCGGTTCCGACGATCTTCGCACGGTTCCTCCAGAGGAGGTAGAAAAGAATCGTGCAAATGATGAATTCATAAACGGGCGTTGGCTGACACAAGGTGTTGTCCGGCACGATCCCGTGCGGGTACCGTGATGTAATTTCCGGGAATCCCTTGAATGCCAGCGACGGGGGATAGGTTCCGTTGGAATAGTCCGTACCCCATGGAAGTGATGTTGGAAACCCGTAGTCTCCGTCCCCCGAAAGATGGCAGCCGATGCGGGCGATGCCGTATGCCCAGAGCAGCCCGGGAGACGTTGCGTCGGCGATTGTGAGGAATTTTATTTTCTTCCGTTTCGCAAAAAGGTAGATCAGCAACGCGACAAGCAGGAAACCCCCGTACCACGTCAGCCCGCCGGGTGAGAACGCCATGCCGATCGGGTCGGCGATAAAAAATGTCCAATTTTCGAGAAGGTATAATATCTTTGAGCCGGCAACTCCGCCGAAGAGTGCAAGAAGAGTGATGGTGCTGCCGAGTTCTGGGTCCAGCTTCTTGCGCTTCAGTTCATTCGTCAACAAAAGGCTTGCGACGATGAAGGAAGTTCCCAGCATTAAGCCGAAGCTGTATACCGGGAGGCCAAAGATTTCGAAGAGTTTCGGATGCATTAGTTCTTCTTCCTCAGCGGCATACGTTCAGGCAGCCGCTTGATATCCGGTTTTCGCTTTGGAATTTCCATTTCTTTCGGACGTTCCTCCTCAAACGACGATTCCGTCGTGTAGACCGAAACGAACGGCGTGCCGGCAACACTCTGCACGGCAACTGAGACGGGTGAGATCTTAAGTTTGAATTCGTTCATCTCACCGTCGATTTTTTTAAGGATGAACGTCTGTGCCCCCTTTAGGTCAAAATAGACCTTCTTAAACTGCGCACCGCCAAACGAAGGCATGAGAAGTTCCGGTGCCCGAAGGCCGTGCAATGCCCATGTCAGCCGCTTATCGTCGCGCGTTTCTTCTACGACGACCTCGTAGCTGAAACTGCTGAACTGCTTCACCGTCTCGATCAAAAAAAGCGTACCGGCCTTCTTCAGCGTCTCATCATACGTCGGCTGAATAAGCATTCTGTATTCTCCCCCCTTGCGTGTTTTCTTTGCCATTATGTTTTTGACCCGGAAAGATGGGCTGCAAGCTCCCTGAGCATGATCTCCTGCTGCTCGCCGGTCTCCATATTTTTCAACCCTGCTTTACCGGTTTCAATTTCATGCTGCCCCACCACGATCACGAAGGAGGATTGTTGTCGGTCGGCTTCGCGCATTTGAGCTTTCAGACTTCGGCGTAAATAATCGGTCTCGACGGCAATTCCCTTCGCGCGCAGGTCCATCATCCTTGAGAATATCCACTCGCGCGCAGGTTCGTCCGCCGCGGCAATGAACAGTGTTGGTCTCACGTCGACGCCCAGCACGGAGCTTTTCTTCTCAAGCACCATCATGAGCCGCTCGATGCCCGCAGCGAACCCGACACCCGGTGTTTGTTTGCCCCCCAGTTCATGGGTTAGCAGATCGTACCGGCCTCCCCCTGCCAGGGCGTCCTGCGAACCAAGGGCCGTGCTTGTCAGTTCGAACGCGGTTTTCGTATAATAATCGAGTCCGCGCACAAGTCTTCCGTCCACAGTGTACGAGATGCCGAATGCCGTGAGAAACTTCTTCACACTTTCGAAATGTCCGGCACATTCCGGACAAAGGTGGTCCGTTATCATCGGCATAGCGGCCGTGAGTTTCTGGTCGTTCTCATCCTTTGAATCAAGCACGCGCATCGGATTATCATCGACCCGCCGTTGACTTTCTGGGGAGAGGTTGGCGGCGACTTTTCGAAGCTCGGTTTGAAGAATAATGCGATACTGGGGGCGGCACTTCTCGCACCCCACGGAATTTATCTTGAGGGAATATTCGGTTAGCGAAAGCTCTTTGTAGATCTGGATCGTCATCGCGATGATCTCAGCGTCTACTTCCGGCTGCGGCGACCCGATTGCCTCCGCTCCGAACTGATGAAACTGCCTCAGCCGCCCTGCTTGCGGCCGCTCCTGCCGGAACATCGGTCCGATGTAATAGACTTTGACCAGCGGCTGTGCTTCGCCCAGATTATTCTGTATATACGCGCGAATGACGGACGCGGTTCCTTCCGGCCTCAAGGTGATGCTGTCATCACTCCTATCCGTGAACGTGTACATCTCTTTCCCCACGATGTCCGTCAATTCGCCGATGCTCCGCGCGAAGAGGGAGGTCTGTTCAAAAATTGGAGTTCGAATTTCCTTGTAGTTGAAGCGGTGAAAGACCGAACGAACAGTCCTCTCGACGTGCTGCCAGCGCGCCGTTTCGGCGGGAAGAATATCTTTCGTGCCCCTGATCGATTTGAAAGTCACGGCAATGCTCGTCGTTGAATTGATCTGCCGCTCCTGCCTGCGTACGGGTTGAGATCCCTTGGATGCGGAACGGTCCGAACTATTATTGTACTACGATGCGTGAATAGGATTCTGCTGCAGGGGTGAAAAACGGTCAACGGATGTATGGCTGGACGATTAATAGGCGTACGCTCACGGGATCAATTATCGAAGTATGTCGCCTCTTCTGTCCGGAAGATCTCGAGAACATCTTTCGGAGAACCGGCCGCCAATAGTTTTTTTCGGAACTCTTCTTTGTTCATCAGCCGCGAAATCCGGCTCAGCAGTTTGATGTGAGGCCCGACCATACTGTCCTTCCCGACAAGCAGGAAAACCAGCCGCACGGGCTGCTCATCGAGCGACTGGTAATCTATCGGCGCCGCGGTGACCGCGAATGCTGCAACGATATCGGATACGGCGTCGGTCTTTCCGTGCGGGATGGCAAATCCGTTCCCCACACCTGTCGACATGATCTTCTCTCGCTCAAAAATCGCTTCCTTCACTTTTTCTTTGTCGAGAACTTTTTTTGACGCGGCAACGATGTCGATCATCCCCAAAATGATTTCATCTTTTGTGTTGCCGGGCAATTGAGTCCTGATCGACGACTCATCGAGGATGTCGCTAATTTTCATGTTCGAGACAGTCTCCTAATCCTAAAACTTGACTTCCAATATACGGTTTTAGGGTTGAAATGTAAAGCGATAAACCCAATTGGCAAAGTGGAGTCGTTCCACAAAGTGATGCCATGACTTTCAGACAGCATCCCGAACTGATTTATCACCTCCGCTGCGAAATTACAAGAGTCATGGCATCACTCTGCGCGCAATCGCCGTTACGATTCGTTCATGTCCCGCCAGGTAAGAATTTTTTCTTCATACTTGTTCAGAAGCGACAATGCGGTATCTTTCACGGTCGACTCGGCGCTGACATGGAAAAGGGGTTCGGCTTTATCCGGTCGCATAAGGACCGAGGTGGACTCAGCGTCGTTCTCGATGATGATTTTTATTCCGTCAACAAGTATCCTGTGCATCCCTTCGGTATCGTGCATCATATGGCGCATCACCTTGCCCTTGCGGTCCCACGGACAGTAAACGCTTCGCTTCAGGAGATGAAGGGATGGCACTTCCTTTTCCAGCGCGCCGAAGCGTTTGCCGGCGAGGGCCATCATTTCCAGGATCTTTGCCACGCTGTACATGCCGTCGCTGGCGAAAAGGAAGTCGGGGAATATGAATCCTCCCTTTGTCCCGCCGATAAACTGGACATCCTTGGAAGTCGATGCCTCCATTAACGAGAGGTGGCTATCGCGTGTTTTGACGAGCTCGATGCCTTTTCCTTTTACGATAAGGTCAATTTCACCCGATGCCGAAATAGGTACAGCAATTTTTTTCGTTCCGGGATTCACGCTCAAATAGAGCGACGTTATCAACGTCAGCAGCCGGTCATTTTCGATGAAGTTGCCGTTCTCATCGACGACAAATATTTTTTCAGCGCCGGCATCGATCAGAAAACCGATATCGTAGTTGAGCGACGTGACGATATGGGAAAGCTGCTCGACGGCAGCATCGAATTCCGCTTTGTCGCGGGTCAGCTTTTTCGGATCAAGGTAGGCGTTGAGAGCAAGAGCCTGGCATTGGAGCGAGCCGAGAATGTTCGGGAAAATTGTCGACGCAATGCCGTTGGAATAATCGATCACCAGCCTGAACCGGGCCTGTGAGATCGCGGCCGTGTTGATGGTGGAAAGAAACTTCTCGATGTAACTTTCCTGTGCTCGCTCGGGAAAACTGATGCCTCCGACGCTTTTATAGCTTGCGCGGGGAAAATCCTCCCCGAAAAAGAGCCGTTCGACGGCCTTCGTCTTGTTCGACGGCAGGTCCTTCCCGTTGTGGTCGAAGAATATGATGTCCGTGAGATTCTTGTCGAAGGGGGATTTTCGAACATGGATTCCTCCGGCATATTTTTCGCCGCGCAATTCATGCCGCAGAATCGGGATTGAGGTGGCACGCAAATCGTTGGTGTCGACGCCGGCGGACATCAATCCGCACATGATCGAGCGGTTGATCATCCGGGAGACATTGTCCGAGTCGCGGCTGGTAAGGACTGCTTTTCCTTTCCCGACGAACGCGCCGAACGCCGTACCGAGCTTCGCGCCGAATTCCGGGTTCATCTCGATGTTCGAGAGCCCGGTAATTCTTGAATCACTGAACAGCTCGCGCAGCCACTTATCTTCCCACACAAGGCTTCTCGTTAGAATAGCCCCGTCCTCGACGACCTTCCCCGGCCACAATTTGATGTTCGATGCGAGCCTGCTGTCTTTGCCGATGACGCACATGTCTCCCATAAAAACATTGTCGTCAATACGGGCTCCTTCGCCGATGTCCGATTTAATTCCGAGCACACACGATGAAAGTTCGGCGCGCCTGCCGATCTTGCTCTTGGCCCAGATGATCGAGTCGCGGATCACGGCACCGTCTTCAATTGTGCATCCGTCGCCGATGACAGACCGTATGATTTTGACATGTGCGCCGATCATGCAGTTCTTGCCGATCAACACTGTCCCCTTTATGTTGTCGGGAGAAGTGAGCAGAGTCGATTTTTCACCGATGTAACAGTTTCCCGTTTTCTTACCATCAAACTCCATCTGCACCTGACCGTCCAGAGCGTCGAGATGAGCTTCCTGGTATTCGTTCAGGTTACCGACATCGCGCCAGTAACCGTCCGAAACATAACCGTATAATCCTGCATCTTCTTCAAGAAGCATGGGAAAGAGATTCTTGCTGAAATCAAAGTCCTGTTGGAACGGAACCTTCTGCAGCACTTCCGGCTCCAGGATGTAAATACCGGTGTTGATGGTATCGCTGAAGACTTCTCCCCATGAAGGTTTCTCCAAAAAGCGGGTGATCTTTCCTTCGTTGTTGGTGATGACGACGCCGAATTGAAGCGGATTCTTTGCGCGCGTGAGAACCAGCGTCGCTTTTGCCTTCTTCTTTTCGTGGAACGCCACCGCTTTTGAAAGATCGAAATCTGTCAAGACATCGCCGCTGATGACGATGAAACGTTCGTCGAGAAAGTCCGCCGCGTTTCGTACACTTCCAGCTGTGCCGTAATCAGCCTCTGCCTTCCGGTACTGCATTGCTATTCCGAACGATGAACCATCTCCAAAGAAGGATGTGATGCTTTCCGGTTGATAGAAAAGAGTTGAGACAATATCGTTGATGCCGTGTCTCTTCAGCAGGCTGACGATGTGCTGCATCATCGGCTTGTTCATCATCGGCACCATGGGTTTCGGGATGTTGCACGTAAGCGGGCGGAGCCTTGTCCCAAATCCGCCAGACATGATAACAGCTTTCATAGGAGTGAGGTGGTTAGTAGAAAGAGGGACACAACGTCTATGAAGAATAGTACTAATAAAAAAATTGGCCTTCAACCATCGGCTGATACCCTTTGGGAAATTGCCGAACATTTTTTCGAATCTATTATCGAGCACTTCGGCGTGGCGTGGTGACCTGAAAAGTTATCCGACGGTTGCTGATCAGAGACAAAGTGTAGCAGATCCGGCAGCGACGAAAAATCCTCATCGTTCTCATCCGCCGATTATCGGACCAGCCGATCAATTGAGGAGAAGAAAAAAGGGAGCATTACGCGATCCAGCTGGATTCGTCGCATTGCGTAGCCGGCCGTCAGGCTAACTCTTCCGCTTAGATGGGCATTTGGGCCCAATCAAACTAGTGGCTTGACCTTCATGCCGGATTTTGGACAGTTTTGTAGTTTGTGCCGTCAACGGAGCAGGAAACAGATGATCATTTTCCAAATGGTTCCGTCGCAGTCAGCCTATTTATCTTGACTTTCGCGCCGGAATTCGATAAATTTATACACTTTACGCGATTTTTGTAAACCTTAGGACTCAGAATGCCGGAAAAATTGCGGGGAATCGCCTTTCAGAGCGGTTTTTCTAAGATTTCTCTTCAGGAGGGCGTCGTTGCTGGCATTGGGGTTCTTCTGTTTTTTTTGGGATTATGGTCAGGTGCGATTCTAACAAAAATCTTCTGCTTCATTATTGCGGGAATCGCGGCGTATTATGTTATCGATTCGTTCCGGGAAAAAAAGAATCCCAGGCCGGAAGGCGAAGATGAAGGTGCAGTCGAAGCCGGAAATTATTACGAGAGAGATCATTCGTCTCCCGCAACTGGACCTAGGGGCAATAACGTTGACGAGGAGGAGGAAATAGGTAGAACCAGTGTAGTCCCGACCTTCGTCATGGCTGAACACAAGGCTGACGTTGAGGAGAACGAAGTTCGGTTTGAAGAACCTGCTCAACGGTCGCACGCGGCCGTTGTCTATTCACCCTCGGACTTTGTCGACGACGACCAAAGCGGGATCGAAGGAGCGCAGCAGGAACCAAAAACGGAGTTCAATTTTCTCCTGCAGAAAACATTGTCGGTGGTCAAAGAGGTCGTTTTTGCCAATACGGTTTCGTTCTTCTGGGTCAACCGCGAGGCGAGGCAGCTTGTGCTTGAAAGTAAGTTGACCGACAGCCGGGCGTTTTCGACCTCGAGGAAGCTGCCGATCGGCAATGATATTGTCAGTCAGATTGCCCAGTCAGGAATGCCTGAGATTCTAAGCCAGATAGCTTCCAACGCTGAAAAAGACATCGTTCCGTATTATACGAGCCTAGAGGAAATACGATCATTCATCGGTGTCCCGGTTTTTTATCCCAGCCGCGGCGGCAACCTCCTGCCCGTGGCCGTGCTCGCCGTCGATAGTAAAGCGGAGGATGCGTACGGGCCGGAAACGGTCACCCTGCTCGCAAAGTTTACAAAAATGCTTTCAGCGGTGCTGAAAAGTTCAACTGAAAAGTACGACCTGTTGAGCGAGAGCGGCGTATTGAAGACCGAGACGCGGTTTCGCGCCAAAGCGTTCGGCGAATCGGATATTGCGGACATCGGGAACTCGCTGGCAGAGGAGGTCTCCACCCTCGTTCCGTGGGATGCACTCACACTCATATTGTTTGACGGCTCGCAAAAGCAATGGGTGATCGCAAATGTCAGGACACGACACAACCACCGGTATGTCGTCGCGAAGCAGCTCCTTGATTTTCATTCGAGCATTGCCGGGAAAGCGATCAGGGACAACGCTGTCCAGGATATCGAAGACCTTTCGAAAACTTCAGAGCCGAGGTTTTTGTTGAACGAGGCCTCTCTGGGCATAGCGCGGATCGGTTCGTTCGCAGCAATTCCCATCGCTTCGGCGAATAAATGTTATGGTGCCCTGACGCTTGAATGCCGCGAGAAAAATGCGTACGGCGCGAAAGAAATTTCGTCGGCATCGCAGCTGACATCCGTTGCGGGAATAGCGTTTGAGCTTCATGAGGCGAACGAGATCATTAAAGAATATGTCATCGTCGACGAGAGTACGGGGACGGCGTCGAGAAAGTATTTCATTCAACGCCTGACCGAAGAACTCCAGCGTGCCGACGACGACGGCTCCGACGTCTCATTGCTGCTCTTCGCGGTCTCTTCGTTGAACGATATTGCTGCTCGGTACGGCAAAGCCGGTAGCGATGCCGCCGTCGCAAAGGTCGCGTCGATCCTCCGTTCGAGCATTCGTTCGTATGATGTGATCGGCCGGTTCGACCAGTCGGCATTCGGAGTCGTCCTGGTGAAGACGACTTCCAACGACGCATACCTGTGGGCGGAGAAACTTCGTTCGGCAATTGCCAGTTCGGTCGTGTCGCTGGAACAAAAGACCTTCTCGGTGACCGTGACCGTCGGGATCTGCGGCGCATCCGAGGGAATGGAGTCCAATGAATGTATCGCGAATGCAACGCAGGTATTGGAGAAGGCAAGAGAAGCAGGCGGAAATATCGTCAGAGTGTTTTAAGTAATATTTAGAGATAAGAAGTTCAATTCACGAAAATAACTCGAGGGAAAAATGGCAAAGCAACAAGATTTCGCGGAAAAGGCAAAGAAAGCCGGCGCTGAAAAAGGCTTGAAATGCCCGAAGTGCGGAGCATTAAAAGTTCCGACGGCGTACATCCATTCAGTCAAGACGGACATCGGTTCGCATCGATTTAATCGTGCGCTCGTCCAGGTATGTAAGTGCAACGAAAAGGAAGTCTACGCATAATTGAGTGCGACCGGCAAAATCGTTTTCATCGTTCTGGATAGTCTCGGCATCGGTGAAGCGCCGGATGCCGACAAGTACGGAGACAAAGGGACAAACACGCTCGGACACACAGCAGAGGCCGTCGGCGGACTTGATCTCCCCAATCTGCAAAGGCTCGGACTCGGGAATATCAGCCCAATTCTGGGAGTCCCGGCGAATCCAATGCCGGAGGGGTGTTACGGCAAGATGCAGGAAGTCTCCAGCGGAAAAGACAGCACTACCGGACACTGGGAGATTGCAGGGATCATTGTTACACAGGAATTTCCGTACTATCCGAAAGGATTTCCTGACGATGTCGTCAAGAAATTCATCTCAGCGACGAAGACGCGCGGAATTCTGGGAAACAGGCCTGCCTCGGGAACGCAAATCATAGAAGAGCTTGGAGATGAACATATTCGGACGGGTTTTCCGATCGTTTACACCTCGGGAGATTCCGTCTTTCAAATTGCGGCGCACGAAGATGTTATTCCATTGGACGAGTTGTACAGGATATGCCGGATCGCCCGGGACGAAGTGATGGTTGGAAAACATGCGGTCGGCCGGATCATTGCGCGGCCGTTCGTCGGGACACACGGGAAGTATACCCGGACGGCGAACAGGAGGGATTTTTCGCTGCAGGCGCCGGGAACGACGGTCCTTGATCTGCTCTTTATGAATGATATCCCGACTGTTGCCATCGGAAAAATCGACGACTTGTTTTCGGGCCGGGGATTAAGAGAGAAGATTCATACTCATTCGAATGCCGAAGGCATCGAAGAGATCATCAAGCAATCGTCGGCAATGGAGCACGGCATGATCATGACGAACCTTGTGGACTTCGACATGCTGTACGGCCATCGGCAGGATGCGAAGGGGATGGCGGGCGCGATTGAGTTTTTCGATAATCAGCTTCCGAGGATTCTCGATACGGTTCGCGGAGAAGATCTTTTGATGATCACTGCAGACCATGGAAACGACCCGACCGACAACAGCACCGATCACTCGCGCGAATTTGTTCCGCTGATCACATACTCCCGCAATTGGAAAAGAGGGGTGGACCTCGGCGTGAGGAAAACGTTCGCCGACGCAGGGAAAACTGTTGCGGACTATTTCGGCATTGAGGCCGGGCAGTTGGCGGGGACAAGTTTCTTACATGCGATTCGTTGACGGCGGATGGAAAAAGCGAAGCATAGCATCGAGTTTGAGGCGGAGATCGATAGCGACGGTAGAGTGCAATTCTCCCGTTCCGTGGCCGGCGAACTTTCGTTGGCGCAAGGGTCGAAAGTAACAGTGCGAATCGTCGGGGGCGTACTGTCGAAAGGTTTGTCCGTCAGAAATGTAACGGATGAAGAAATTGAACGAATCGGCAAGATTCAGTTTGAAGACCGAGAACACGTTGTGCGATTCCTGACATCCGAAGGGATCCTTTCGGGCAGCGGCGCTTTCAGAAAACGTGTGAGAGGCTTATAGCAGTGGGCGATGAAAAGATTGTTGTCGACACCGACCTGCTTCTTGAACATCTCGTACATTCAGAAGGAGCGTCATACCTGCGCACGGCGATGAACAGCTTCTTCTGCTACACCACCGTGTTCAATGCCATCGAAGCATTTTCCATTGCGCGCTCGGAAAAGGAAATTCAGGCTGTGGACGATGCGATGAGTTCGTTGAAAGTGCTGGGCCTCAACGCAAAAAGCGCAAAAGTGATCGGAAACCTGTTCGCCGACAGCGGATCGAAAAGAAACCGGGATCTGCGGGTCTTGATCGCCGGAGTATGCAGGGAAAGCAAACTGCCGATCCTCACATTGAACCCCAGGCGGTTCTCAGGCATCGAACACGTGCGGGTGATTCCCGCGCGGCTGATGGCTCGTACATTGCCGCCGGTAAAATTTGACATGAAATAATTCTCAGGACGGTTCGTCATGATACTTGGAAAAGTTATCGGTACGGTCTGGGCAACCCGGAAAGACGAAGCCCTCGTGGGAGTATCGCTGCAGATCGTTCGCCATATCGACCTTCAATACCAATTGAAGGATGCGTTTGTCGTGGCGGTCGATACTGTGCAAGCCGGGGTAGGCGATATCGTTCTTGTCGCTACGGGGAGTTCGGCGAGGCAAACAGTCGTCACAAAGAACAAGCCGGTGGATGCAGTTATTATGGCGGTCGTCGACAAGCTAGACGTTACGGAAAAGTAAAGACGACAAGATTCCTTTGAAGTTTGTGAATCTCAGTGCCGTCCGCTGCAGCGAAATCGCATATTCACATGGAAGCACGAAGAGGACGTTGAGATTCTCGCAGAATAATTTCACGATCGTTGGCAGAAAGAACTTTTCATTGGAAGTACTCGTATGTTCTTAGCAAGGGTCATAGGAACTATCTGGGCGACGCGGAAAGATGAGCATCTGAAGAGTCTTACTCTGCAATGCATTCAGCCGATCAATGCAGAGCGCAAAAATTTCGGCCCGCCGATTTTCGCAGTCGATACGGTGGGAGCAGGAACCGGGGAAACGGTGTTCTATATAACAGCAGCCGAAGCGGTCATTCCCCTTCCGGTTGATATGGCGCCTGTCGATGCCAGCATTGTCGGCATCGTCGACAGGATCGAACTTCAGAAATAGTTTTTTGAATAAGAGGTGAGTAAGGATGGTTAAGATTACAAAACAATATACAAACCGGGAAAGCCAGTCTCTCGACAAGTATTTGCAAGAGATCGGCAAAGTCGATTTGCTGACCCCTGAACAAGAGATCGACCTCGCGCAACGCATCAAGAAAGGCGATCAGAAGTCTCTTGAGAAGCTGACGAAAGCGAATCTCCGGTTCGTGGTGAGCGTGGCAAAGCAATATCAGAACCAGGGATTGTCGCTCGGCGATCTCATCAACGAAGGGAATCTCGGACTTATTAAAGCCGCGAAACGTTTCGACGAGACGCGCGGCTTCAAATTCATTTCGTACGCCGTCTGGTGGATCCGGCAATCGATCCTTCAGGCGCTCGCCGAACAATCGCGCATCGTGCGGCTGCCGTTGAATCGTGTCGGTGCGTTGAATAAGATCGGCAAAGCCTTCAGCAGCCTGGAACAGGAATTCGAACGCGAACCGAGCGCCAGTGAGCTTGCCGAGGAACTCGACATGTCGCTCTTCGAGGTCGCTGATACGCTGAAGATCTCCGGACGCCACCTTTCGATGGACGCGCCGTTTGCACAAGGGGAAGACAATCGGCTGCTCGACGTTATCCAGGACGAACGTCAGCCCGCCCCCGACAGCATTTTGATGGACGAGTCGCTGAAAGAAGAAGTGCAGAGGGCGCTGGCGACGTTGAGCGACCGGGAAGCCGAAGTCATTCGTCTGTATTTCGGCCTGCAGCGTGAACACTCGCTCACCCTTGAGGAGATTGGCGAGAAATTCAATCTTACGCGGGAGCGCGTTCGGCAGATAAAAGAGAAGGCAATTCGTAGACTGCGTCACGCGTCGCGGAGCAAGAATCTTCGCGCGTACCTGGGGTAGGAGAAAACAGGGCTGTTGGATAATACCGAAAAAGCTCCTTCCCGAGGAGCTTTTTTGTTGTGAAGGAAGCGCCGGTTGCAAATCATCGCGAATCACGTACATTTGTACGCACATGAAGGTTATCGTCATTTCTCTCGTCTGCCTCGTCCTTGCGGGCTGCGGAACCTCGTCCCCGCGGTTTGTCAGTCATGATTCCGCGCAGAAAAACGAGAAACCGGCAAAGAAGACCGCCGGACCCCGGTTCAGCTCGAAACACATTGAGGAAGAGAAAAAGGAAGACGACCGTAAGGTTGACGTGAAGCGGGTCGCCGCGAGATTCTCCAACGCTAAGCCGGCGTCTTCCGCTGCTCCGCCGCCGATGAAAAGATCTCCAGGCGCGGTTCCAAGCGGAAGCGCAAGAACCCCGGCAGAAAAGATCGATGACCAGAGGATGATGGACGTGATCCTCGGCTATCTGGGAACGCCGTATATTTACGGAGGAGATTCCAAATCCGGGATCGACTGTTCCGCATTTACGAGTGCAGTGTACGACCAATCGGTGAGTGTAAAACTTCCCCGAACCGCGGCGGACCAGGTGAAGAAAGGAACGCCTGTATCCTTCGAAGACCTTAAGTTTGGAGACCTGATGTTCTTCAACACAACGGGTGCTAATCCATCGCATGTGGGGATTTACATCGGGGACGACCTTTTCGCGCATGCGAGCGAAGCGTTCGGCGTCACGATCTCGTCGATAGAAAGTTCGTACTACAAGACACGCTACACGGAAGCCCGGAGGATTGTTGAATGAGTATTCAGAAGTCAGAATATAGAATTTAGAAGTCAGAATATAGAATTCAGAAGGAATGATCATATTTCTAACAGCTAACAGCTAACAGCTAACAGCTAACAGCTAACAGCTAACACTCTTAATCAAAAACTTATGGCAGCGTTACCAATCTACATATACGGAACTGAAATCCTGAAGAAAAAGGCGAAGCCAGTCAAGGAAATTTCGGACAATACCATCCAACTGATCAAAGATATGTTCGAAACGATGCACTCTTCGAACGGCATCGGACTCGCAGCGAATCAGGTCGGCGTTTTGGAACAGATCCTCGTGATCGACCTGTCCGAGATGGAGGAATACAAAGAAACGAAACCGATGGCCGTGATCAACCCGGAGATCGTTGAACAAGAGGGTGAGTGGGAAATGGAAGAAGGGTGTCTGAGCCTTCCCGAGATACGTGACATCGTCCGCCGGGCAGAGAAAGTAACAGTGAAGTTCCGCGATGCCAATTTACGAGAACAGAAAATTGAAGCGACGGGGATGCTGGGACGAGTCCTGCAGCACGAGATCGACCACTTGAACGGCATTCTCATCACGGACCATTTGAGCGCCGCAAAACGCACGTTGTTGAGGGGTAAGCTGAAGAAAATCTCCAAAGGAGATTTCGAACAGAAATACGACGTTGTGCTGCCGAAACCTGAAAAACCGAAGACGAAAAAATGAATGTCGTGTTCATGGGAACACCGGAGTTTGCTGTCCCGAGCCTTGAGATTCTCCTGAAGAACGGCTATCGCATCTCCGCGGTGGTTACCGCTCCCGACAAGCCCCGAGGCCGCGGCCAGCAGGTCTCGTTCACGCCGGTGAAAGAATGTGCTCTGAAACATTCGCTCGCTCTTCTCCAGCCCGAGTCGTTGCGCAACGCTGAATTCATCAGTTCGCTCTCCAACCTTCGTCCCGATCTCTTTATCATTGTTGCCTTTCGGATCTTGCCGCCGGAGGTATTTTCAGTTCCAGTAAAGGGCGCCTTTAACCTGCATGCGTCTCTGCTTCCGAAGTATCGCGGCGCGGCTCCCATTAACTGGGCCATCATCAACGGTGAAAAGGAATCGGGGGTCACGACATTTTTTCTCCGCGAGAAAGTCGACACGGGAAACATTATCCTTCAGGCGCGGGTGGCAATTCCAGAATTGATGACTGCCGGGGAATTACACGATATACTCTCCGACGTCGGAGCGGAGATTGTCCTGCAAACGGTCCGGCTGATCGAATTGGGGAAGGTTCAGCCTCGGCAACAGGATGACTCGCTGTCGATCCCGGCGCCGAAAATATTCAAGGACGACTGCCGAATCGATTGGAACAAGTCGGCGGCGGCAATCCACAATTTTATCAGGGGACTCTCGCCGCATCCTGCGGCATGGACGATGCATGACGGGACCCTGCTGAAGATTTATAAGAGCGAGAATTCAGAATTCAGAATTCAGAATTCAGAAGCTGGGAGGGTCATTATTTCAGAAAACAATTTGTATGTAGCGACACAGAGCGGGGCAATTTCAATTCTGGAAATTCAACAAGAAGGGAAGAAGAAGATGAGTGCGGAGGATTTCCTGAGGGGATACAGATTCAATGACGGCGATATCCTGAAATGAGCGACACTACTTTCCCGCAGAATACCTTCTCACATCGACCTTTTCCATCGTCATCATCACTCCGCAGTTTGCCTTCTCGATGATCTCGTCAATTTCCGGGAGGAGCGCCTCCACTTTTTCACTTGTGTCAACAATTTCAATGAGGATGGGAAGGTCTTCCGACAGGTCCAGGATCGCAGACTTGTGCATCCTGCTGTGAGCTCCGAACCCTTCGATCCCTCGCAGCACGGTGGCTCCGGCAAGTCCCTTTGAACGGGCAAGATGGACGATCGCTTCGAACAACTGCTGCCCGTTGAGGTGGTCTCCTTCTCCCAAAAATATCCTTAAGAGTTTCCCTTCGCCAGAAAGTTTCATTGTGCCCTCACTTATACTAATTTCGCGGCGACGGACCCTGCCCACGTCGCGCCAAGACAAAAAACGATGCTGCCAAAAATGTTTATCACGCCTGTGGAAAAATTTCCGGCTCTCAATATCTCTATCGTTTCATAACTGAAGGTCGAAAATGTTGTGAACCCCCCCAGGATTCCCACCGTTAAAAAAAGCCGGACGTTGGGCTGAACGAGCCATCGTTCTTCGAATAGCGTCATCAAAAGGCCGATCGTAAAACATCCGATGACGTTGACGGCAAATGTACCGTAAGGAAACCTGTCCCCGAGTATTTTATAGAATAAACCGGCCAGCCCAAACCGACAGACGCTGCCAATGAAGCCGCCAGCTCCAATAAACAAATATTTCTCCATTATTCTCCGAAAAAATGTCTTTCTAAGATAAGGATTGGAAGCGGCGGATGCAATTTCATTGCATCAGTTTTTAAAAAGGATTATATTCAGTTACCTTTGGCACTTAAAGGTATGCTGAAGGTGCGACCCAATTTCAAGCCATTCAATTATGGAATTTATGATGTGGGCGACCCGCAGCATGCATATTTTTTCTGCTGTGGTGTGGTTGGGCGGGCTTCTGTACATGGGGGGAATTCTTTATCCTGTCCTTCGCTATGAGCAATTGACAACGTCTATTCAGTACGTCAGAATAGAGAGGCGATTTTCCGGGTTTGTCTGGATGTGCGTATGGACGAGCGTTATTACCGGCGTGCTTTTGACCCTTTTTAGTCACCGATTTGTCTTTGGACAATACCGGAGCGAATGGGATTATCTCCTTCTTGCGAAAGAAATCCTGTATGTGCTGATGATGGGAATTGCGGTGTCCGGCACGAGTATCGTAAAAAGGATGGAATCCATTGCCGGCTCGGCTGAGGCCGGCGGCACCCGCGAGGATCTTATCATACAGCACCAAAAGATGCTGAGAAGACGGCGGACAAGCCTGGCGCTCGGCATTATTACATTATTGGTTTCTACCAGGATGGTCGTGCTTTGATGGGAAAAATCATTGCGATAGCAAATCAAAAAGGAGGCGTTGGAAAGACGACGACGGCAGTAAACCTTGCTGCGTCGATCTCTGCTGCAGAACATGCGACACTACTCGTGGACACAGACCCGCAGGCCAACGCAACCAGCGGCGTCGGCGTTGAAAGCAAGGCTTTGGAAAAGACAATGTATGAAGTCTTGATCGGAGAAATTGACGCTGCAGACGCTATCCTCAAAACATCAATGCCGTTCCTTTCTTTGCTGCCGTCCCACATCAATCTCGTCGGCGCGGAAATTGAAATGGTGAACGAGGCGCAGCGCGAGAAGAAGATGAGGGCTGCGCTGGAGCCCATTCGGTCTTCATACGAATACATCATCATCGATTGCCCGCCTTCTCTCGGACTTATCACCCTCAACGCGTTGACGGCTGCCGACGCTGTGCTGATACCCGTTCAGTGCGAATATTACGCGCTCGAAGGCCTGGGCCAGCTCTTGAACACCATTAACATGGTGAAGAAGAACCTCAACCCGCCTCTCGATATTGAAGGCGTGCTCATGACGATGTTCGATTCACGTCTACGTCTTTCCAACCAGATCGTCGATGAGGTCAAGAAATACTTCGGAGAGAAAGTGTTCTCAACCGTTATTTCGAGAAACGTCAGACTCAGCGAGGCGCCAAGTTTCGGCAAACCGATCTTGTTGTATGATGCTCTTTCTTCGGGTACGAGAAACTACATTGACCTTGCCCAGGAAGTATTGAAGAGAAATCAGCGGGCAGATGCGTCGTCGTCCGCTCGCCCGGCGATTACTCCGGTTTCGTCTGTCGTGCAGCCGCGGCCCCCTCAGCCAGAGATGCCGAACCGGACTCCCTCACAATCGTAATCCCTGCGATGCCCTATGGCCGATAACCACAAGACAAGATCTGTTCTGGGCAAAGGACTGAGCGCACTGATTCCGCGGGGGCCTTTGCGTGAAGAGCCGATCACTCCCGGTGCGCTTCCGAAAGACGAGGGGTTGGACAATGTGATCGTTGCCGTAGAGGTTTCAAAAGTTCGTCCGAACCCGTACCAGCCCCGTCTCAACTTCGACCCTGAATCATTGAACGAGCTCAAACGTTCGATTTTGGAGAAAGGGGTCATTCAGCCCGTTACCGTGCGCCGGGTCGCCAATGGGAACTACGAGCTTATTTCCGGTGAGCGCCGGATCCGAGCGTCACAGGAGGCCGGTCTAAAAACGATCCCCGCCTACATCATCAAGGTTTCGTCGGACGAAGAGATGCTCGAGCTTGCGCTCGTGGAAAATCTGCAGCGCGAACACTTAAACCCCCTCGAAATTGCAGTCTCCTACCAGCGGTTGATCGACGAGTGCAGGCTTACGCAGGAGGAGGTAGGGCAAAAGATCGGCAAGGACAGAACGACGGTAACGAATTTTCTTCGGTTGTTGAAGCTACCGGAAAAAATCAAGGACTCTCTCCGGAAAGATGAAATTACGATGGGGCATGCACGGGCTCTCATCGCGCTCCCGGATGAGAGGATTCAGCTCCGGATGCATCAGAAGATCGTAAAGCAGGGTTTGTCGGTTAGGAATGTTGAAACGCTTGTCAGAGATTTCGGTAAGAAGCCGGCGGCGAAATCGCAGCCGCGGGCAACCGGACGCTCCGACGGCAGTTTCCAAAATATCGAGACACGTCTTCGGCAATCATTCGGGACGAAGGTGACGATTCGGAAACAACAAGGGGGCGGCGGGGAAATCGTGATCGAATACTATAATTCGGGCGACCTGGATAGATTGTTGGATCTATTGGAAAAATAATTCTCACTTTCGCGGTCGGCATAGACAGAGCCGCGGTGAAACGGAACGGGTATACTCAATGAAAACGATCATCAGAACTGATAACGCACCGGCACCGATAGGGCCGTACAACCAGGCGGTCGCCGTGCAGGGACAGCTGCTTTTTACGGCAGGGCAGATCGCGCTCGACCCGAAGACAGGGGCGGTCGTTGGATCATCCGCCGCCGAACAGACTAAACAAGTGTGCGAAAATATCAAAGCCTTACTCATTGCAAGTCACTCGGATTTTGCTCACGTTGTGAAAACGACCGTTTTCCTGAAAAGTATGAACGACTTTGCTGCGATGAATGAGGTCTACGGGAAGTATTTCGGTGAAGCCTCCCCCGCGCGCAGCACCATCGAAGTCGTCCGCCTGCCGAAGGACGTGCTGGTGGAAATTGAAGTGATCGCAGTGATCTATTAGTGCATTTTCTATAAAGAAATTGAGGCGAGTGATGTAAGCCCGATTTCATATCCTTAACCCGGGGTTTTCTTTGAAACTGCTCGGATATTTTATTCTCCTCAGCTCTTTTATTGTACCTGTTGCTTACGCGCAGGCTCCTCCCCATTATGAGCAGCCGATCGCGACCCCTCTTCGTATTGTTTCCTTCCCCGATTCCGCGATTCATGTTTTCAATGAGGATTCTGCTGTCGCCAAAATGGATTTCAGTTCGGACACTGTGCGGCGGCCGGGAAAGTCGACGACGGTAGCGCTTCTGGCTTCAATGGTCATCCCGGGGGCAGGGCAAATTTATAATGGATCATATTGGAAGGCGCCAGTCATATGGGGGGTTGGATATTATTTTGTTTCAGTGTACAATCAACAGAACAAGCTGTACCAACAGTACCGCAGTGCATATACGGCGGAACTCGTTGCAGGCAAGCCGGATTCTTTAGGCGCCTTCAAGCTCCGAGATTTTTATCATAATCAGCGCGATACGTTTGCCTGGTACCTCGCAATCGAGTATGTCATCAATTTGCTCGATGCGTACGTCGATGCAAGCCTCTATAATTTTGAAGTCAGCCCAAACCTCCAGCCGACAACCGAAATGCGCGCGAGTCTGCGCATTCCCTTATAGTTTTATACGACTCCTACTCTATTCATTTACCATGAAATCGAATTCAACGTTGTAAGGAGATCTGTCATGATACGAAAACAAGATGCATTGGATTATCATTCACAGGGAAGAAGGGGAAAAATTGAAGTGGTATCTTCCAAGCCGTGCGCAACACAAAGAGACCTCTCGCTTGCATACACCCCCGGAGTTGCAGAGCCGTGCCGCGAGATCGCAGCAAACCCTGACGACGCGTACCTTTATACGGCGAAAGGAAATCTTGTCGCTGTTGTGTCGAACGGAACCGCTGTCCTCGGTCTTGGCGATATCGGTCCGCTTGCCGGAAAACCGGTGATGGAAGGGAAGGGAGTGCTCTTCAAACGCTTCGCCGACATCGACGTCTTCGACATTGAGTTGAATTCCCACAACCCGGATGACATCATCAAAGCTGTACAGATGCTCGAACCGACGTTCGGCGGCATCAACCTTGAGGATATCAAAGCTCCAGAATGTTTTTACATCGAGGAAGAACTGAAGAAGGTGATGAACATTCCGGTCTTTCACGACGACCAGCACGGCACGGCGATCATCAGCGGAGCGGCACTCGTCAACGCACTGGAAGTTGTCGGAAAAAAAATCGACAAAGTAAAAGTTGTCTTCAGCGGTGCCGGAGCGGCAGGGATGGCGTGTGCGCGGTTATACGAAAAACTCGGAGTGCTGCACGAAAACATTTTGTTTGTCGACACGAAAGGCGTCGTGTTCAAAGGACGGACAGAGGGGATGAACAAATACAAAGAGTATTTCGCGTCAGGGACGAATGCGCGCACGTTCGCCGATGCGATGAAAGGCGCAGATGTTTTCTGCGGTGTGTCGGCGAAAGGGATCGTCACAAAAGAGATGGTGAAGTCGATGGCGGATAAGCCGATCGTCTTCGCGATGGCGAACCCCGACCCTGAAATCACGTTCGAAGATGCTCTCAGCGTGCGCGATGATCTCATCATGGCGACGGGCCGGTCCGACTACCCGAATCAGGTCAACAACGTCCTCGGCTTTCCCTTCATTTTCCGGGGCGCTTTGGATGTACGCGCGAAAGCGATCAATGACGAAATGAAGATAGCGGCTTCGCATGCGCTGGCGAAACTTGCCAAAGAGGATGTCCCCGATTCCGTCATCCGTGTGTACGGTGGCAAACGGATTGAATTTGGCCGGGAATATATCATTCCCAAGCCGTTCGATCCGCGGGTCTTGTTGTGGGAAACAGTTGCAGTCGCACAAGCCGCGATGGATACGGGTGTTGCGCGGACTCCGATCGCGGATATGGAGGCATATAAAGACAGGCTCGAAGCCCGACTGGGAAGAACTCGCGAGATGATGCGGTTCTACATCCACAAAGCGCAAAAAGCTCCGAAACGCATTGTCTTCCCGGAAGGTCAGGAGGATAAGATTCTCCGTGCCGCGAATATTATTGTTGAAGAAAAGATCGCAACGCCGATCCTTCTGGGGAGCAGGACGATCATCAGCCAAAAGATCTCCGAACTTGGATTAGACCTGTTGGATGTTGAAGTTGTCAACCCAAAGAAATCGCCGAAATTTGACGAATATGTTTCGGAATATTTTGAATTGCGAAAGCGAAAAGGGATCACGCGGTACGTTGCCGAACGCCACATGAAAACCAACAATGAGTTTGGAATGATGATGGTGAGGGACGGCGACGCAGACGGACTTATCTCCGGCCTCACGCAGCATTATCCCGATACTGTCCGACCTGCGCTCCAGATCATCGGGACGAAAGAGGGAGTGCGCAGGATCGCCGGATTGTACATGCTGATCTTCAAGAATCAGACCCTGTTTATTGCCGACGCAACGGTAAACATTGAACCGACGGCGGAAGACCTTGCGGAGATCGCGCTCTTAACGGCAGAGAGAGTGAAACGCATTGACGTTGTTCCTCGTATCGCGATGCTCTCGTTCAGCAATTTCGGAAGCACGCAGCATCCGCTGACGGAAAAAGTTCGAAGGGCCACCGAGATCATCAAGCAGAAAGATCCTAGCCTCATCGTTGACGGTGAGATGATGGCCGACACTGCCATGAGTTCTGAGATGCTCAATGAACTGTACCCGTTCAGCAGGCTCAAGGAGCCGGCGAACATTCTCATTTGCCCCGACCTCACTTCAGCGAACATTGCGTACAAATTATTGTCGCGCGTTGGAGGGGCATCGGCCATCGGGCCGATCCTGATCGGTATTCGCAAGCCGGTCTATCTTTTGACGCCGGGAGTAGAAGTGAACGATATCGTCAATATCACGGCGATGGCGGTGTTCGCTTCTCAGCAGGAAAAATAGCCGACCCATCAGTCTGAATGCTCCCCGGTCTGCATTTCTTGCCGGGATATGCCCTTATCGTCAATCGGGCAAAGGGAGTGCATTGTCAGGTTAAACCTCGTAACTGATTACGGGTCAAACCTCTGCAAGGATTGAAAAACAACATGTTTACCAGTGGAGTATTATGAAAAGCAGAATTATTCTCATAGTTGTCCTTTCGGTTGCCGTCATCGGGACGGGAGGATTTTTTTATTTTTCCAGCGGCTCTTCCGCGGACGTAATGTATAGATTTGAGAAAGTCACACGCGGGGACCTTCAAGTTGTCGTGACGGCGACGGGCACCTTAAGCGCCGATACGACGGTTGAAGTAGGAACGCAGGTATCGGGCACAATTTCAAAATTGTATGTGGATTGGAACAGCAAAGTCAAAAAAGGACAGGTCATCGCACTTATTGACCCGACATTTCTAGCATCTGCAGTTCAGGATGCTGAGGCAAGTTTGGAAAGGGCAAAAGCGCAAACCGATGATTCCAAGCGAACATATTTGCGCGAGAAAGATCTTTTGTCAAAAGGACTTGCTTCCCAGGCAGATTATGATGCAGCGATCACCACGTATGAGTCGAATGTTGCTGCGCAAAAATCAGCACAGTCGCAGCTTGACCGCGCCAGAATTAACCTGAAATATGCGACGATCACTGCGCCGATCGACGGCGTTGTTATTTCACGCGCTGTCGATATCGGACAGACAGTTGCCGCGAGTTTCTCCACTCCGACTCTTTTCACGATAGCCAACGACCTCACGAAAATGCAGGTTCAGGCCGCCGTCGACGAAGCGGATATCGGAAGAGTGCAAAATGGAGAAGATGTTCTTTTTACTGTGGATGCGTATCCCGAACAGACGTTTCATGGTACGGTCACACAAATCCGGCTCATGCCGGTCACGGTCCAGAATGTCATCACCTACACCGTTATTATCGATGTTCCAAATCCTGAATTGAAGCTCATGCCGGGAATGACGGCAACAATAACTATCCTTGTCACGAAAAAGGAAAACGTACTGAAGATTCCTACCATCGCTTTTCGTTTTCAACCCCTTCCCGATCAAATCGATGTACGAAGGGATTCGACGGGAGCACCTGAGGATACAGCGAAGGCAGCAGCGCGGAGAAGCCAGTATGCACAAATGCAGGGAGGCGGCGCACCGGGACAGCCGCCGCGACCGCCGACGCGCCTTTGGGTTCTCGGCAAGAATAAGAAATTGACCCCGATTTATATACGTCCTGGAATTGCCGATGGAACGTTTACTGAAATTCTGCATGGCAAAGTTGAAGAGGGGCAAGATATCGTCGTCGGTGTAATGTCGCAGAGGCCTACCACATCTGCAACACCGTTTGCGCCTGGCGGCGGTGGCGGAGGACGGAGGTTCTAGCATGCCGGAATACACTTCTCTTATTCACGTCAGCCATATCATTAAAACATATGAAATGGGTGACGTCGAGGTTCACGCGCTGCGGGGCGTCTCGCTCGATGTCAATCGCGGTGAGTTTGTCGCGATCATGGGGGCATCGGGATCGGGAAAATCTACGTTCATGAATATTATGGGTTGTCTTGACGTACCGACTAAGGGGGAATACTTTTTAGATAACGTAAACGTCAGCCAGCTCAGCAGAGACAGTCTCGCCCGTATCCGGAACGAAAAAATAGGATTTGTGTTTCAGGGATTTAACCTTCTCTCGCGCACATCGGCATTGGAAAACGTGGAGCTTCCGATGTTCTACCGTTCATTGTCGAATAAATCCCGGCAGGAGAAGGCGATGGAAGCGCTGCGTACCGTCGGTCTCGAAGACCGATGGCAGCACATGCCTAATCAACTTTCGGGCGGGCAGCAGCAGCGTGTTGCAATTGCTCGCGCCCTCGTGAACGATCCATCGATCATTCTAGCAGATGAGCCGACCGGAAATCTTGACAGCAGGACGAGCGTTGAGGTGATGGAAATATTCCAACACCTGAATGAAAAAGGAATTACCATCATGCTCGTGACGCATGAATTGGATATCGCAGAATTTGCCAAGAGAAACGTTGTTTTTAAAGATGGAAGAGTGAAAAAAGATTTTTCAGTGGCCAGCCGTCGTATCGCTGTAGAACAATTGAAAACCATGCCCGCCGGCGTGGATGAAGAAGAAGAGGTCGCCGCATGAATTTTTTGAATATCATGAAGGTCTCGACGCGGTCTCTCGGCCGGAACAAGCTCCGTTCATTTCTTACAATGCTCGGGATCATTATCGGAGTCGGCGCCGTGATCGCGATGATGGCGGTTGGAACGGGTGCGCAGGTCAGTATACAGCAGCAAATCGCCTCTCTCGGAACGAACGTGATCCTGATCTTCCCGGGTTCTTTGAATCAGGGGGGCGTCAGGACAGGTACCGGTTCCGTAACGACGTTGAATGCCGATGATCTCGCCGCGATCCAAACTCAATGTCCTTCCGTCGCCTTGGTCTCCCCGGTCATCATGACTTCGGGGCAGCTGGTCTTCGGCGAGCAAAACTGGGGGACGCGCATCACCGGGTCTAACTCCGATTATATCGATATCAGGAGCTGGCCTCTTTCGAGCGGCGCTGCTTTTACCGATGCGGACGTCCGCAGCGCAACGAAGGTCTGTATCCTCGGCCAGACCGTCGTTGATAATCTCTTCAAAGGATCCAACGCAGTCGGCGCCGTTATTAGAATCAAAAAAATGCCGTTTAAAGTTGTCGGCGTGCTCTCGCCGAAAGGTCAGTCTGCCCAAGGTCAAGATCAGGACGACATCGTCATCGCCCCGTATTCGACAGTCCAAAAGAAGATGATGGGCGTGACATATCTTGGAATGATGATGGTCTCTGCAGTGAGTGAGCAATCGATGGGCGATGCGCAAACTCAAATAACCGACCTGTTGCGTGTGCGTCATAAGATCCAGCCGTGGGAGGACAACGATTTTACCATCCGAAATCAGACCGAAATTGCTAACGCAGCTTCGCAAACAACAAAAGTGCTCACTGTTTTGCTTGCTTCGATAGCATCCATATCGCTCCTCGTCGGCGGGATCGGGATCATGAATATCATGCTTGTTTCCGTTACAGAACGGACACGCGAGATCGGCATTCGCATGTCGATCGGCGCCCGGGGCAGGGATATCTTGCTTCAGTTCCTAGTGGAAGCGGTTGTCCTGAGCATGGCGGGAGGACTTATCGGCGTTATCATGGGCATCGGCTCATCTGATCTAATATCTAAACTTGCAGGCTGGCCAACGCTTGTTGCAGCGTCGTCAGTGGGGCTTGCATTTCTTTTCGCTGCAGGGGTGGGAATCTTTTTCGGATTCTACCCGGCACGAAAAGCGGCAATGCTCAACCCTATCGACGCATTGCGCTACGAGTGACGGCAGGCCTCGGTGAGCGAGTTGACTCTTGACTCCTATGAGAAAAAGTATACATTGTGCCTGAATTCAATGTGAGAGTATACTTATGGCTCCTCCAAGCACACATACTCCCAATCAAAATGAGCTTCTCCGCGCATACATCTTGGAGCGCGATCACCTCCGTTGTCAATGGCCCGGCTGCGGGGCATCGACCGCTCCCGAAGTGTTGTTTATTATAGAGAACGGGAAGACCAAAGAAAACGGCGACGGCTATCAGAACGGGGTGACGCTGTGCCGGAATCATTTGGATACGGTTATGATGCACGAAAAAACATTTGCACCCCTCATTTACGACCTGATCCAGCTTGTGGAATTTGAGAACGAACTTATCCTGACGGAGCGAACGGTAAAAGGGATCCTTGGAGAGTAGGCCGTCGCATGAATTGCAGCCGGTTCGGGGAATCTCCAGCCGGATGGAATGTATCTTGATTGTTCTGCCTTGAAAAAGAATAGCTTATTGAGTATTTTGATCCTGTCCTCCCCGGCAGGATTTTTTTATCCCTATTTCCATTGGAGCAATGAATGCACATATCGAAGGTGTTGAAGGAAAATCACCCTTCTTTGAGCTTCGAATTTTTCCCCCCGAAGAACGAAGAAGCATCAAAGAATCTTTTCTCCTCTATTAAGGAGCTTACGCCTTTGAAGCCTTCGTACGTGAGCGTGACGTACGGTGCAGGCGGATCGACACGCCAGCTTACTCACGAACTTGTGGTGAAGCTGCAACAAGAGACGAACCTGACGATCGTTTCACACCTCACCTGTACAGGATCCTCGAAAAACGAAATTCTGCAAATTCTCGCGAAGTACCAGGCGAGCGGCATTGAGAATGTGATGGCGCTGCGGGGCGACCCGCCGAAAGGTGAGAACTCTTTTATTCCAGCCCGGGATGGATTTACAAATGCGGGAGAGCTGGTTGCGTTCATCAAGAAACATTTTCCGGCATTGGGGGTTGGAGTCGCGGGTTTTCCCGAGGGACATCCCGATACGCCGAACCGTCTGAAAGAGATGGAATTTCTGAAATTAAAAGTGGACCAGGGGGCGGACTATATCTGCACCCAGCTTTTTTTTGACAATAACGACTTCTATGATTTTTGCGAACGGGCGCAGCTTGCCGGCATCGGCGTTCCAATTATCGCCGGGATCATGCCGGTAACATCGCTTAAAGGATTGGCGCGGATGGCGGACCTTGCACTCGGCATCCATTTCCCGGCCAAGCTGTTGAGAGCGCTTTCTCGCGCAGCCGATGACGAGTACGTCGAAAATGTTGGAGTGCATTGGGCTACCGAGCAGGTGAGGGACTTGATCGACCACAATGTGCGGGGGATTCATTTTTACACGCTCAATAAATCGAAAGCGACGCTGAAGATTTATGAAACGCTTGGTGTCAGAAATTCTGAAAGCTTCAAAAATCAAATTACAAACCTAAGCGCGTTCAAATAATATTTTTGTTCATGGGGAAGGCGGAAATTTCGCATCACGAGATGATAAACGCTGATCTTGCCCGCATCATTGAACCACTCATTGAAGTCTGCCGTCGCGTCGACGCGAAAGGTTTTGTTGCGGCAACGGATGGAAACGTCAGCGCGCGCCTGCCGAACGGGAATGTCCTTATCACTCCTGCCTCGATGAGCAAGGCATTTGTCGGAGCGGCTGATCTCGTGGAAATTTCTATGGACGGAGAGCGCGTCAACGGCCGGGGAGCCCCTTCCTCCGAAATGGATATGCACCTCTTTATCTATAAACACCGGCCCGACGTGAACGCTGTCGTTCATTGTCATCCCGTGTACGCAACAGGCTTTGCGACAGCGCGGATTCCCCTGACGGAGTGTCTATTTCCTGAAGTCATAGTCGGACTCGGAGCCGTGCCGCTTGCACCGTACGCCACTCCGTCCACGAAGGAGGTGGGGAACTCCATCGCGCCGTATGTCGGGAGCGCCGATGCAATTCTGCTCTCCAACCATGGCGTTGTCACGTACGGAAAAAACCTGTGGGATGCATATTTCAAAATGGAGAAAGTCGAACAGATCGCACACATTCAGTACGCCGCCCGGATGCTTGGGGGAGAGAAGCTCTTATCTCATGAAGACGTGGAAAAGCTTCGGGCTATCTCCGTGCCGCACTACGGCAAGGATTTTACCACGAAACCGGCCTGCGAAGTTCTGCCCATATCCCCCGATATCGAGATCACGGAAGAAGAATTTCACACGATTGTCCGGGAAGTAAAGAAACGATTGAACCAATGAGTGTAATTTCGACTTGCAGGGAGTATGGCGAATAAAATTCGGGTTGGCATCCTTTTTGGCGGACGCTCTTCGGAGCATGAGGTCTCCCTTGTCTCAGCCGCATCCATCATCGACGCGCTCGACAGAAAAAAATACACTGTCTTCCCGATCGGCATCACTCCCGAGGGGCGGTGGCTCAGTGCTCAGAATGCGATATCGCTGTTGAAGGACCGATCCTCTATCGACAACCTTCCCGAGCATCTTCTTCTCCCCGACCCGCGCAAACAAGGGCTGGTGGAGATCAACAACTCGGGCGTGAGCGATATTCAAAACATCGATGTCGTCTTTCCCGTTATGCACGGTACATTCGGTGAGGACGGTACGGTGCAGGGGCTTCTCGAACTTGCCGGCGTGCCGTACGTTGGGGCCGGAGTTCTCGGGTCGGCAGTGGGGATGGATAAGATGATTCAAAAGCAGGTACTGGAGGCGGCGAAGATCCGCGTCGCTCAAGGGATCGCATTTTTGAATTCGGAGTTTCAGGAAGACCAGAAGAAAGTGATCGCACGGGTTGAAGAGGAAATTCAGTACCCGTGTTTCGTCAAGCCGTGTAATACCGGTTCCAGCATCGGCATCAGCAAGGCGCACGACCGGAAGGAATTGATCGCCGCCGTAGCCCTCGCGGGAGAGTACGACAGGAAAATAATTGTCGAGAAGTCTATCGAGAAGGCGCGCGAAATCGAATGCGGCGTTATCGGCAACGATAAACCGGCAGCGTCGGTACTCGGTGAAATTATTCCGTCGAACGAATTTTACGACTACGACGCCAAATATGTGGACGGAAAATCGACTTCCGTCATCCCCGCCGACATCCCGAAATGGGCGGTAAGGAAAATACAGTACATCGCGTGCAAAGCGTTCAGGGTGCTTGATTGTTCCGGCATGGCGCGCGTTGACTTCCTTGTGCAGGGCAACGGGTCGAAAATTTTCCTCAACGAGATCAACACGATACCCGGGTTCACTTCCATCAGCATGTTTCCGAAACTCTGGGAGGCTTCGGGCCTATCGTACTCCGACTTGCTGGACAAGGTCATCGATCTGGCGATCGACCGGCACCGGGCAAAATCATCTTTGAAGACGACGTACAAGCCAAAAAAGGATTGGTACAAGGAATGAAATCTCGATACCGCCTCCTCACAGGCCTGGCCCTTATACTTTTTATCGGTTCTGCTTCCGTCAACGCACAGTCTGATTCCGCTGCGCTTCAGCTAGCGCAAAAGGAAACGGAATTTTCTCAATCGGCCGCGGCAGGCGGATTCATACGCGCGTTCATCGCTTATTTCGATGACAGTTGTACCGCCTTTTATCCGCAGCCCGCAAATGCGAAAGAGGCTTTGAAAGGGGAGGCCGAGTCGCACGCTTCACTGCTTTGGCGGCCGGTCTTTGTGGAAGTTTCTGCATCAGACGATTTTGGATTCACCACCGGCCCGTCGGAATACCGTGCAGGCGGAACCGCCGATACGTTGGCGTACTACGGACACTTTGTTTCTGTGTGGAAGAAAAACAGCAGCGGAACGTGGAGAGTTATTCTGGACGTCGGGAGCAGCTATCCGAAAGAGGAAAAGAGAACGGAGAAGCTGGAGACGAAACAACTTCCTGCCAAAAGAACTAAGAACCCCGGTTTGGCTGACGATGGTCGCGCCGGAATGATGGCGGCGGACAGCGAATACTCCGCATTAGTGCAACGACAAGGGGCGAGAGGAGCATTACAAACTCTTGCTTCCGATAATGTGCGCGTTTACCGGAAGGGAACGTTTCCCTCGGAAGGAAAAGAGAGAGGTTTAGAACTTGTGAAAAATGAAAGACCAGCGCGCTGCGGATTTTATAAGGGGAATATTTCTTCTTCAGGCGACCTCGGATTTACATGCGGGACCGCCGTCAACGAGTCATCGGATACAAGCAGTTACATCCGCATCTGGGAAAAAGGAAATGAGTGGAAGGTTATCGTTGACGTTATGAAACTATGGCCGTCAAGGAAGTAAACGGCCTCCTCATCGGCGTCTGCCCATTCTTCTCAATTCTTCTGCAGTAATACCACCATCTCAACCTCACTCGTTCCTGGAAACATGTCGAACGGCACGGCACGTGCAATGCTGTATCCGCTGTTTGTCCACCGTTCGAGTTCCGCACGCATAAGGTCGATGTTGCAGAAAATATGGACCGCCCGTTCCACCTTCTTTGCCGCAACGATCTCGATAACGCCCGGCTTAGTTCCGTTGCGTGGAGGGTCGAGGATGACCTTACTGTACTTGCTTTGAGAGGAAAAAATCCGTTCCAGGTTGTCTTCGTCAATATCGCTTTCGATGAACTTGAAGTTCACAGCCTTCAGTCGTTCCGCGTTCTTTTTTGCATCGCGGACGGAATCCCCGGAGATCTCGATACCCGTCGCACTCTTCACGAAATCCGAGAGGCTCAGCGAAAACACTCCGTAGCCGCAGTAAAGGTCGAGGAGGCGGTCCTGCATTTTGAGATCCAGGAATTCCTTGATCGTTTTCACCAGCATATCAACGATGGAAAGATTCGTCTGCGAAAATGAAAGCGGAGAAAAGAGAAAATTCCTTGCGCTGATCCTCTGGAAGATTTCCGTTTTTCCGAAGATCTTTTGTATCTGATGCTTTTGATTCCGTTGGTGCTGCGGCATATAATATCGGGATCTCTTCTCATCGATGACAACGAACACACCGATAACCTCTTTCACGGCGGCGGTCAGGTGCTTCGAGAGATGATTGATGAATTGCCTCATCCCGGAATCGAATGCCGCCAGGTTGAAGATCACCGTGAACTCGCTGTAATTCCCTTTGATGATAACATAATTCACCGTTTCCGCAGCTTCTCTGAATTCCCCTCTTCTCAGATACTCTTCAACGCAGCGGTAAATTTCCGCGTGTTTTTCCGGCTCGATCATGCATTTATCAATGCGGACGGGATTTATTCCGGCAGATTCTTCCCCTATTCCTATCAACCCTAGCTGCACCTCGCCGCCGGAAGAAAACACCTTTCGCTTTGTCACGATTCTATAATTCCTTCCTAACGGGGATGCCGCTATCTGGTCGAGCGGGGCATCAAAGCCATGATCATCCCAAAACTCCTGCAGAACTGCATTTTTGATTTTGTACTCATCTTCGTAATTGATTTTGGAGGATGCACAAAGAGTGCATTTCTTTTCAAAACGATCCTGGCACTCTCCCCGTTTTAGTACTCGCTGCGGAAGAAAGGACACGGCTCTTGAAAGGATGTCTGCGAATGGAAGGAGAGGGGCTTGAGGATTTTCAGTTTTCATCTGAATAAAGTAGGCAATAACGACAGGAGAATCAATGCGGCTCGTTCATTCGTTGCGAGCCGGTCTCATGCTCGGTCAAAAACCTTCCGAAGGCACTTTGGGAGGAAAATTCGAATATTCCGGCATCGGGTTGCTCTCAAAGGAAAGCTTCGGATGGTCTATCAACGCGATCCGTGACTGCATTTTCACACTTTCAACTTACGCCAAATCTTGCTACATTTCTTCTCAATGAGCGCCGATTTCTTACGAAGAATAAAAAAGAAGGCTGACGTACGATCCCTGTTGTCCAGGGTGTGGTCAAATAAAAAGCTCAGTGCCGTACTTGCCGCGGCGTTTGTTATCCTGCTGTATGTCCTCTTCAACAATCAGGGTGTTCTCCAACGGGTCAAACTGGAAAGAGAAAAAAAGGAGATGCTGCAGAAGATCGAAAAGGCGGAGCAGGAGCAAAAGCAGTTGCAGGATCAATCAAAGGCGCTCGACGGCGATAAAAAAGCCGTAGAAAAAGTCGCTCGAGAGAAGTACGGGATGGTGCGCGAGGGTGAGAAGGTTTACCACGTTGCCCCGAAAAAATAGTATCGCAGTGATGCCCTATGTTGGGACGGCGCAAAGCCGATGAAGTCTTATGGAACTCTTCGAATTAACGAAACCAGAGTTGAAACCCGGCGCGAACGCTCCGCTGGCAGAGCGTGTCCGTCCGAGGTCACTCAGCGAGTTTGTCGGCCAGTCGCATTTGCTCGGCGAGGGGAAACCTCTTCGGCTGATGATCGAGAACGACGAGCTCCGTTCGATAATATTGTGGGGCCCTCCAGGAATAGGGAAGACGACTCTCGCGCGAATTGTTGCCAACCATACGAACGCGGAATTTTTTTCGCTGAATGCAGTGGCTTCGGGGGTCAAAGAGGTTCGCGACGTGATCGCGAAGGCAGAGAAGTTCCAGAAGCAGCTAAAGAAGAGAACGGTCTTATTCATCGACGAGATCCATCGGTTCAACAAGGCGCAGCAGGATGCGTTGCTGCACTCGGTCGAGGACGGCGTCATTATTCTGATCGGCGCCACGACTGAGAACCCGTCGTTCGAGGTGATCTCACCGCTTCTTTCAAGAGCACGCGTGTATGTGCTTGAATCGCTGGGTCGGCCCGAACTCGAAAAGATCCTCGACCATGCGTTGAGTACTGACGTAACTATCACAAAAGAAAAGGTCGAGATCGCAGACAAGAATTTTCTTTTTCTCCTTTCCGGCGGAGACGCGAGAATGATGCTGAACGGCCTCGAGAGCGCCTTCTACTTCGTGAAGCCCGATGCCAAAGGCGTCAGGCGTATTTCGAAACAGGCGCTCGAAGATGCGTTCCAGAGAAAGTATACGATTTACGACAAGAAGGGAGAACAGCATTACGATACGATCTCGGCATTCATTAAGAGCATGAGAGGATGCGATCCGGATGCCGCGGTCTATTGGATGGCCCGGATGCTCGATGGAGGGGAAGACCCGAAGTTTATTGCGCGGCGCATGATTGTTCTCGCATCGGAAGACGTCGGCAACGCAGATCCGTTTGCCTCGGTAATAGCGACGAATTGCTTTACGGCTGTAGATTACGTTGGTATGCCGGAGGCGAGGATTATTCTGTCTCAGGCGGCTGTGTATCTCGCTTCGGCTCCGAAAAGCAACGCGGCGTACGTCGCCGTTGAAGAAGCGCTGGCGGATGTCAAATCGCTGCCGAATCTCCCCGTACCGCTCCATCTCCGCAACGCGCCGACACCCCTCATGAAGGATCTCGGCTACGGCAGCGAATACAAGTACGGCCATAATTTTGAAAATCATTTCGTCGAGCAGCAGTATCTTCCCGACAACCTCAAAGAAAAACTGTACTACCGCCCAACAGAGAACGGAAAAGAAAAATCGATAAAGGAGAGGTTAGAGACGTGGTGGAAGAAGAAGAGGGGAGTGGACAGTAAACAGTAAACAGTAAGGAGTGAACAGTAAATTGTGGGATGATAAAACCTAAAAGCCAAGAACCAAAAACCAAGAACTATAATATGCCACACCTCCATTATGCCATCGGTGTCGATTTAGGCGGTACTACAATCAAGACGGGAATAGTAAGTTCCGACGGAAAAATTATTGCTCAATCAAAATTTCCCACGCTCGGGGAGAAGGGTCCAAAGGCCGTCATCAGCCAGATACGAAGGTCGATCGACGAAATCCTCCCAAACGCAAAAGGGAAGCATCTTCGCGGGATCGGCATCGGGTCCCCCGGCATCGTCGATGAAAAAGGAGGTATTGTCAAAGACCCTCCGAACTTTGCCGATTGGCATAACATCGCGTTGGGAAATGGAATCGAAAAAGCTTTCAACTTTGACGTTAAAGTTGAGAACGATGCGAACGTGGCGGCCATCGCCGAAGCGAGATTCGGCGCGGGGAAAAGCCATCCAAATTTTCTATTCGTTATTTGGGGAACAGGCGTTGGCGGCGGGATTATCCTGAACGGAAAGATTTATCGAGGGCCGTTTGGCGGAGCGGGCGAAATCGGCCATGTGTGCATTGATTATCGAGGCTTGCAGTGCAACTGCGGTGCACGGGGATGCGTAGAAGCATATGTTGGCCAACGGTATCTCTCTCAGAGGACAATTGAGCGTCTGAAGTCGAATCCACGGTCCCGCATCCTTACGCTCGTCGGCGGAGACCCCTCAAAAGTGGAGCCGAAGTACATCTCGGAAGCGGCGCTGAAGGGTGACAAACTTGCCCGGGAAATATTTACAGAGGCCGGCACGCTTCTCGGTGTTGCACTCGGTTCCGTTTTGAATACCGTGGATCTGCGTGTCATTATCATCGGCGGCGGGATCTCGGCCGCAGGGAATTTTGTCTTCACCGCCATCAGAAAATCGGTGCAGTCGCATGTCATGAAGCCGATGCGCAAGGACATCACCGTCCTTCCTGCAAAGCTTGGAAATTCTGCGGGCATTCTCGGTGCGGCAGGGCTCGTCCTGTAAATACAGGTATAGACGATTGTGCGGTAATGGCAAAAAAAAATAAAAATCTAATTACGACACGAAGACCGCAAATTTTTCATCTATCATTTGTCTCTCGCCGCGTCCTTTCAGGGATCGTCCTTCTGTTGCTCCTGATTATCCAATCTTCTCATGCGTACTTCGCAGACTCCCTTGCACTCGCCAAACCTGATACCGCAGCGCGCCCGGATACCACAAAGAAAAAGCCGGGCGGGATCGATACGAGCGTCGTTTATTCAGCGGTCGATTCGATCGTGTATTCGTATCCGAAAAAAATAATGATGATGTACGGGAAGGGGGACGTGAAATTCCGCACTCTCGGACTGAAATCGGAACGCATCGAGGTGAATTGGAACGACAATAATCTGGAGTCGTACGGCGTGCTCGATTCCTCAAAGATCGGCAAGACCGATTCGTTGAAGAAACTGTACCGCGGCACCCCGGTGATGATCGACGGCACCGAAACCTACGAGGGATGGAAGATCGGGTATAACTTTAAGTCGCAAAAAGGCCTCGTCACTCTTGGGGAGACAGAGATGGACCAGAGTTATTATCACGGGGAGCAGATTAAGAAGATTGACAAGGACATGATGTTCATCTCCAACGGAGTATTCACGTCGTGCGACCTCGATCACCCGCATTACTTCTTTTTCAGTCCGCGGATGAGAGTGACCATTCAGGATAAGATCGTTGCCGAGCCGATCTATCTGTATGTTGCGGATGTCCCGGTGTTCGTCCTCCCCTTCGGTGTTTTTCCAAGTCAGGGGGGACGCCGTTCCGGGATCATCGCTCCTGCGTACGGCGATGACGCCAACCGCGGGAAATACATCAGCCACCTCGGTTACTATGATGCGATCAGTGATTACACGGATCTCGCCGTAGCTGGCGATTGGTACCCTGAGGGGGGATGGCAGGCATTATCGAATTTTCGGTACGCGAAGCGGTACGATTTCAGCGGCGCGCTCACTGGTGAGTATTCGCGGCTGCTGATCGGCGAGCCGAATGATCCCGGCCGAACAGATCAGGCAAACTATCGCGTGAACCTCACGCACAACCAGCAGTTCGACCCCAGCACTCGTCTTGACGTCAACTTTACTTTTGCGAGCGCCAATTCGTACAAAACGAGCAACAATTACGACGATTACCTCCAGCAGCAGATCTACTCAAACGCGACCCTGAGCAAATCGTGGGAGGGAACGAGCAACAGCATGACGGTCAATGTCTCCCGCACGCAGGATTTGATCCAGGGGAGTATCACCTCAACGATTCCTTCGATCTCCTTCTCCCATTCTGAGAGTTACCCGTTCCGCAGCGAGGTGAAATCGCGCGGACTCTCCGATAATTCCGGCTCCAATTATGCTTGGTACGAATTGATCGGTGTTGGATACAACGGTCAGTATATCAATGACGATAATAAAACAGCAACGACCGACTCGATAACCTATCCGGATCGTTTCTCTCGCTACAAACGCGAGGGTGTTTCGCATAGCTTTACAGTCAACGCTTCTCCTAAAGCCGGCTATTTCACTCTTTCGCCGTTTTTCAATTACAACGAACGATGGTACAACCGAAGCGTGACGGTCGACAGTGTCAACCGCGCCACCGACGCGCCGGTTTTACGAGACATCAACGGTTTAGAGGCTGTCCGGTTCTTCAACCTGGGCCTGTCAGCATCTACAAAACTGTATGGAATGTTTCAACCTCCTATTCCCGGCGTTGCCGGTTTCCGTCATACGATCACGCCAAGCATCTCATACAGCTATGAGCCCGATTTTTCGAAGCCGGGATGGGGATACTACGGAACCTATCGCGATACGCTCGGCAAGCAAGTTTCGTACGATCGCTTTCAAAGAGAAGTGTACGGCGGCGCACCCACGGGCGAGTCCCAGGCGATCGAATTCAACGTTGGAAACTTATTTGAAATGAAAACAGAGGACAAGGATTCGGTAAATAAGGGAACCAAATACAAGCTTATGGACCTTGACGCGCAGATGTCGTATAATTTCGCGGCCGATCAGTTCAAACTTTCTGACCTTGCACTGAGCTACCGCACCGACATCGGCCAGTATCTTGCGATCAGCGGCAGCAACAATTACCGTTTTTACGATTTCGACCCGGTACTCCATCAGCGAGTCAACAAACTCTTGTTCGATGAAGGCAAAGGTATTGCTGATTTGACCAATTTCAGTATCAATCTGTCGACATCGCTCCACGGCGAGAAGAAAAAGAGAGAATATGACACTCATTCCTCCGATTCAACCATTAATATTGAGAACCAGGCCGCTGCATTCCGGCAAAACGGCTATCGCGGAATTTACGACGAAGAACCCCCCGATTTCAGCATACCGTGGAATCTCGGACTAAGTTTTAGTTTCGCGCAGAATCAGGAAGATCCAACGATCAAAACCCGCGCCGTTAATGTCAACGCCAATTTAGGGTTTAACCTGACTGAGAATTGGAAATTCTCCGCAACGACAAGCTACGACCTCGTTCAGCATCAAATTGCTGCGCCGCGCATTACGATCGACCGTGACCTTCATTGCTGGACGATGGATTTCAGCTGGGTGCCCAGCGGGGCGCTTGCAGGCTACCGGCTGGAATTGAAAGTGAAAGCACCGCAGCTGCAGGATATTAAGATAACGAAACAAAGCTTGAACAGCGGATACTACTAGAGTTAAAAGTTTAAAATTAAAAGTGAAAAATTCAATTTCGCATTTTTTTAACTTTTAACGTATCACTTTTCACTTATATTCAATCTCATCTGATGGCTCCGCCAGCCGGCAAACCAAATCGCCTTATTAAGGAGAAGAGTCCGTATCTCCTCCAGCATGCCTACAACCCCGTCGATTGGTATCCCTGGGGAGAGGAAGCGTTTGCTGCCGCGCGCAGGGAAAGCAAACCTATTTTTTTGTCGATCGGGTATTCAACATGTCATTGGTGCCATGTAATGGAGCATGAGTCGTTTGAAAATGATTCTATCGCGGAAACGATGAACAGTTTTTTTATCTGCATTAAGGTTGATCGTGAGGAACGTCCCGATGTCGACAAGGTGTATATGAGTGCGGTGCAGGCGATGACCGGGAGCGGCGGCTGGCCGCTTTCAGTTTTTCTTACGGAGGAGCTAAAACCGTTTTATGGAGGAACATATTTTCCGCCGCAAGACGCCCACGGGCGTCCCGGCTTTCCGGCCGTGCTGGAACGTCTTCATGAGGTATGGGAAGGCGACCGCGAAAGGATCGTCGAGTCGGGCAACAAACTGATGACGCTGCTGCAGCAGGAAAGAGGGATGGACCAGGAAGGTGTTCCCCTCGAGGCATCGCTCCTGAAAAAAGCCTACCACCAGATTGCCGCACAGTTTGACCCGAAATACGGCGGCTTCGGCAATGGCCCGAAATTTCCCCGGCCTGCCGTGTTGAATTTTCTCTTCCGGTATCATGCGCGGACAAAAGATGACGAGGCACTGAAAATGGCTCTTGTCACGCTTCAGGCAATGGCCCGCGGGGGAATGTACGACCAGATCGGCGGCGGTTTTCATCGCTATTCGGTCGACGGTCAGTGGCGTGTCCCCCATTTTGAAAAAATGTTGTACGACCAGGCCCAGCTTGTCAATTCATACCTGGATGCTTTCCAGATTACTCGCTATGATTTCTACGCACGTATCGCGCGGGAAACGCTCGAATATGTTTTGCGGGAGATGACCTCGGCTGAAGGGGGTTTCTTTTCCGCCGAGGATGCGGATAGTCTTGAAGTTGAGAAACCTGCTCACATCTCCGAAGGGGCGTATTATTTGTGGACGAAGAAAGAGATCGCGAGCATTGTGCCCGGCGACGCTACCGAAATGTTCTGTCATCATTTTGGTGTTGATGAATACGGCAACGCGCTTGCAGACCCTCAAGGCGAATTTCGCGGGAAGAATATCTTATATCTCCCTTTCAGCATGGAACAGACCGCGAAATTTTTCTCGATGGATGAAACGGGAGTGATGGAAGCGATCATGGATGCGAAGACGAAGTTGTTTGACGCACGGTCTCGGCGGCCCCGGCCGCTGCGGGATGACAAAATCATAACCGCATGGAATGGGTTAATGATCAGTGCGTTCGCGCGGGCCTCGCACATTTTACAGGAGCCGAAGTTCGAGGACGCAGCAAGAAATGCAGCACGATTTGCCGCCAGCACGCTATACGATTCCCGGACAAAAACGCTTCACCGTCGCCACAGGGACGACGAAACGAAGTTCACTGCGCAATTGGACGACTTCGCCTTTTTGATCCAGGGTCTGATCGACCTTTATGAGGCAACGTTTGAAATCGAATGGCTGCAGCTTGCGCTGGAGCTTCATGGTGTTCAAGTCGCACAATTCTGGGATTCATCGAAAGGGGGATTTTTTGATTTTTCAGGAGAAGATAAATCCATTCTCCTTCGAACAAAAGAAGCGTATGATGGGGCAGAACCGGCCGGCAATTCCGTCGCCGTTTTGAACCTCTTCCGGCTCGCACAAATGACCGGTGACAACATTCTCAAAAAGGAAGGGGAAACAGCGATACACTATTTTAATGCGATGCTCCAGCAGGCTCCCCATGCGATGCCCCAGATGACGGCGGCATTTGAGTTCTTTCTCAGCGTGCCGCTACAGATTGTGATTGCCGGAGATGGAAATCTACCTCAGCGCTCTGAGTTACTCGATGAAATTTCCCGGCACTACCTTCCGAACGCAGTATTGCTATCGGCGGATGGAATTGCCGCTCATGAATTTTTTTCCGAACGACTTCCATCGATCACAGCGATGTTTCCAAAAGACGGGCTGACCAGCGTGTATCTCTGCGAAAATTACACGTGTGATTTGCCCGTGAACAAAATTGAAAAGCTCGCTGCACGTCTTGATCGGAAGTAGCATGTGCGATCCGTCGGACGTCATGCCAATTGCGAGACCTGATAAAAAGAAACGCATGGCAGGGATCTCTACTCAGCTTGACTCCGCTCTACGATTTGTCTATATTTTCGCAAAATTCACGGCGACGTACAGAGTGGTGATCGCTCAAACCTCAGCACTTTTCTCCCCATTTGTAGTGACATGACTTCGCTGCCGCTTCGAAATATTTTAATCCCAGCAGTCATCCTCCTTTTTCCTTTCGCTCTTTCACGATCGCAGACTTCATTGAGCACGATCGTGGAGGATCCCGTGTCCGGCAGAGAGTATCAAGCGTACGATGAGAGCTATGCTCTCATCGTTGGCATCGATGCCTACACGACGGTGGAACCAAGATCGTCCTCTGTTTCGTCGGCGACAAGCGTTAAGGAGTTATTAATGTCCCGTTTTGGATTCCGGGAGGAGAATATCATCTTCCTTTCCAATGAACAAGCGAAACGAAGTACTGTTTTGGAAAGTGTAAAAAAGATTCAGCACCTGGGCCGCGAGGACCGGCTGCTCCTCTTTCTTTCCGGGCGGGGGTACACAGCGGTAGATTCGGCAAGAAAAGAATATGGATTCTTTGTTCCCTTCGACGGTCGGCTCGACTCTGCCGGCAGCGCAGCTGCGACATGCATCTCGCTCGATGAGATGAAAAAGTTGATAAGCGAAGCATCCGCAAAACAAAAGCTCTTGCTCATGGATTTTACGGTGGGCGGGCTTTCCGCTGAACGCCAGTTCAGCGGCATTCCGGTTCCGCGGTTAGGATTCCAAAGAGTTGTTACGCAGTCATGTGAAGAAATATTTGCCGCTGGAGGGCCGAATGAATCCTTGACGGACGACCCTGTGACTGGGCTGAGCTGCTTTACGTCGAAACTGATCCAGGCGCTCTCATCCGAGACGGCGGACGTCAACAGTGACGGGATCATCACCGGCACGGAGTTAGCCGCGAGAACTTCCGTCACTGTTCTGGAAGCAACGCAGAAGAAGCTGCATCCGCAATTTGGATCCATCGGTGCGGATGAGGGGGATTTCCTTTTCATCCTGCCACAGAACACCGACACATCGCGGATTTCGTTTATCGTCAGACCTCCTGATGCCGCCGTCTTCATCGACAATAAAGGAGTGAAAATAGCAGAGGGCAGCTTCCCGGTAGTATCTCCAAAAATCGGCGTTCATACACTCCAGGTTCAGCATGAAGGGTACAGACCTTTTAGAAGGGACTTCTTCGTGAACGGCCGTGTATCGATCCGGGCGAATGTCGAACTCGAGCAAATTCCGCCGACCGGTCTCATGGTGAAAGTCTCCGAACCGGACGCGAGAGTTTCTCTCGACGGAAATTTCGTCGGCATGCCAGATGAGAGCCTTCTCATTCAGCACGTCGAAAAAGGAAGGCACACGGTACGTGCGGACCTCGAAGGTTATTATTCCGATTCCGTCTCGGTCACTATAGAGCAACCGATCCAGTATGTCGTCTCATTGAATCTCGTCTCGAGGAACGGATTTCTGACGGTACAATCGAGCGAGGGAGTGGTCATCGAGGTGAACGAAAAAGAAATCGGTATACAAAACGTCGTGAAAAAGGAAGTCGTGCCGGGCGCGTACGAACTCCGTCTTTCGGGGATCGGCTACACAACGTATGAGCGAACCGTCGTGGTACACGACGGCGAGTCAGTTGAGATAAATCATCCTATGTCGCGGCCGACCTTGGCTGGAGCACTGGTGCGATCTGTTGTATTCCCTGGTTGGGGACAATCGTACAGCGGAAGGCACGGCATCGTATACAGCGGCATTTTTGTTCTTTGCGCTGCAGCGTCGATCGACCTCCAGCTTGTCTACACGCAGACAGTTTCCGATTACACATCAAGTATACGCAATTACAGCCTGGCACAAAATCATGCGGATTCTGCGATCTTCCTGCAAAAATTATCCAGCAGCCGCACGAGGAAGAACAACTTCAACTATTACCGGCTTGCTGCCTTCGGCGTCACGGGAGCGTTCTATCTTTATAATATCATTAACGTCTGGGGCAACGACCCGGCAGATTTGATCCGCGAGGAGGAGGCGAACTCGAAGAGGGGGGTGGATGTCTCGCTGGGTATCGGCAATAACGGTCCAGCTCTTTTACTGTCGTTCCATTTCTGACCTTCTCAGGAGCTTCCGCAGCAGGCATCCGCAGTCCCTCACACCGGCAGGCTACCATATTTGCCCGTAGACCGATTCTCTTAAATGGAAGTAAGTGTCACTCTTCAGCCGCGGTGTCTGGGGGCAAATCGGTGCTCCGAAAAATATTGAAAATTTCTTATTGCAAATTCGATTCTAACTATTTATCTTATTTAACGCATGAATCTTGGTCTGGGCTGTCACTGGTCCGGAACTCTCATGGGAAGTGTGTTCCTCGGTATAACGTCGGATTCGACGAACCTCGTTTTCACGAATAGACTAAGAAGTTGAGCAGTCCTTGTCGCTATAATCTCAATGGAGGATTTAGATGAAGTTAAAAGTCGCCACAGAACAAAACGGTGAAGTTCTCATTATCGAGCCCAAAGGGGCGCTTGTTGGAGGCGAAGAGACCGATGAATTGCGGGATGCGGTCGCTGAATCCATCGAGAAGGGGAACAAGAAACTGATTGTCGACCTCGGTAAGGTAACGTACATGAATTCAACGGCAATAGGCGCCCTGGTCTCGGCTCACACTTCGTACGCAAATCGGAAAGGGAAGATCGTTCTGTGCAACGTCAACAAAAGTATCAAGAACATCTTTGTTGTCACGAAACTCTCTATGATCTTCCAGGTCGCCGACACACGCCCTGATGCGATACTTGCGTTCACATGATTTTTCTTCGAGTGTAAATTCTTAACATCATAACATCATTATTTCTAAGGAGTATTTTTTATGAAACAAGGAATGTTCAATACAATCCTGATCGTCGCAGCCTTTTTGATTGGGTTTGCTATATTTGAATTCTTGCTTCCCGAGTTCATCCAAAAGGGAGGTCCGTTGGTGGTTGCGCTGCTTGCTCTTTCGATCATGGTTGTCACGTACGTCATCGAAAGACTCCTCTCACTCCGCAAAGCGCAGGGAAAGGCGTCTTTGGAAAAATTCCTGGTCGTGTTGATCAAACACGTCTCAGCCGGCGAGCTCGATTCCGCGATTTCCGCATGCGATGGTCAGCGCGGCTCGCTCGCCAACATCATCAAATCGGGTTTGGAGCGTTTCCGCGAAATTTCCAGCGACAAGTCGATGGAAGCCAAAGACAAGATGGGCGAAGTGCAGCGTGTCATCGAAGAGTCGACCATGCTGGAAATGCCGATTCTGGAGAAGAATCTCATCGCCCTTTCGACGATCGCTTCGATTGCAACCATGGTCGGATTGCTCGGAACGGTTATCGGGATGATCCGAGCATTCGCCGCGTTGGCGCATGCCGGCTCTGCCGACGCCGTGCAGCTTTCGCAGGGTATCTCCGAGGCGCTGATCAACACAGCCGGCGGAATTTCGATAGCGATTGCATCGATCGTCAGCTATAACTTCTTTACAACGAAAATTGACGGCATGACGTACATGATCGACGAGGCAAGCTACGACATCCTCCAAAATTTGAAATCCAAACTTTAAAAGCGAGTAGAAAGAAGTATCTATGCCAAAAATTCACGGAAAACGCATTGGCTTCAAACTGGACATGACGCCGATGGTTGATGTTGGGTTTCTTCTGCTGACATTCTTTATGTTGACGACCCAATTCAAGCCGTCCGAAGACCTGCAGATCACTCTTCCCTCATCTCATTCTGTTTTCAAAATTCCCGGTGCTGACGTTATTACGCTGACCATCGGAAAAGAAGGGCAGATCCTGCTCGGCGTTGATTCGCAGAATCTGCGCGAAGCCCTTTTCGGAGTGGGAGCAAAAATGAAAGGTGCTGTGGAAGTGCAAACCAAGGATTTGCCAAACCTTCTCATTCAGGCCCGTCAGAGCAACCCCCGGTTGAAGACAGTCATCAAAGCCGACAAAGACGTCGACTACGGAGTCATTGAAGACGTCATGGACATCCTTCAAAAGGTGAACATCACGCGCTTCAATCTTGTGACCGAATTAGATAAGAATTAAAATGAAGGAACACTGCAATGGCTGAAGTTGATGTAAAACAATCGCGCGGCAAGCAGAAGCATTCAAAGAAAAAGAAACGCCGCATCGGCGTCCGTATCGACATGACGCCAATGGTGGATATCGCCTTCTTGTTGTTGACTTTTTTTATGTTGACGACGACGATGAACAAGCCGCAGGCAATGGAAATAAACTTGCCCCCCAGCGATAAGGGTATTGTCAACAAAATTGACGTACCCGCCTCGAATCTTTTGACGCTTCGTATATCTGAGAACGGAACCATTTACTGGAATATCGGGATCGATAAACCGGAGAAGGTAACAGCCGCCGACCTGAAGAAAATATTGAAAGAAAAAAACAGCGCGAACCCGAAGTTGATCACTCTTATTAAGGTAGACCGCAAAGGGAAGTATATCATGATGGTTAACATCATGGATGAGTTGAACGTTTGCGATGTTACCCGTTTCAGCCTCGCGCCGTTCGAAGATAAAGACAAACAACTCATTGAAAAAATTTAACAACGAAGAGAACGGTCGTCGTTGGCATGAAGAGGTATTTAGGAAGGAGTTAAAAACGTATGTCAGCAACTGCACCAAGCGTAAATGTAAAATATGGTGCGTATGAACTTCGCGGATTGTACCAGAAGTACGCAATACGCGCATTGATGTTTGCGGCGGTTTTTCATCTCGCCGGGATTGGCGTCTATTATGGAGCTGTCTATCTAACGACCGATGATGAACCCGTGTATACTGTTCGCATCATGAAATACAGCGATCTCGGTCCGCCCCCGTCAATCACAAACTCTCAGGCAGCTCCCGCCGTTTCAGTGTCGGCAGCGGCCGCGAAGCCGACTGTCGGAACACCGGTTCCCGTCCCCGATGCTGAAATCAGTCCCGAAGCAACAATTGCTTCTCAAACCGAACTGCAGCAGATCGGCCCTGTCGGCGATCCGAACGCGAGCGGAAGCGGCGGTCCGGTTTCAATTCAGAACGACGTGAAGATCGAGGATGACGGCCCCCCGCCAGATTTTGTGCCGGTAGAGAAACAGCCGGTGCCGGTGAAGAACCCGTCCCCGATCTATCCAGAAATTGCCCGGCGCGCCGGAGTCGAAGGTACGGTATGGGTAAAGATTTGGGTCGATAAAGAAGGGAAAGCGAAAAAAGCCCAGGTGCTGAAATCGGATGCGGAACTGTTTAACCAGGCCGCGATCGAAGCAGCTATGCAATGGGTTTTCACTCCCGCCGTCATGAATAACGGCCCCGTGGCAGTGTGGGTTTCCATTCCGTTCAAATTCAAATTGAACCAAGGACATTAAGAATACGATGGATCCTTACAGGCCGATGGTGTACCTCGGCTACGCACTGTCGGGATTTCTGTTTATCTGCGGCATCGTTATCGCGACAGGGATTTTTATGCCCCCCACAATGCCCCAGAAGTTCCGGATCATGTTTGGTATTGTGATGCTGTTATACGGTATTTATCGGTTCGTCAACATCCGGATACAACAGCAGCAAAGAAATGAAGACCGCTTCCATTCATAGTCTGGCACTATCCCTTTCCCTGCTTCTCACTTGGACGGGCTGTCAAAAAGATACGCGCGACCTACCGACGCGGGGGAGCCTTGTTGTCATCTCGTCAGAGGACATATTTCCCGTCATTGACGCGGAAGTAAAAGAGTTTCAGTCGATGTACCACGAGGCGCACGTCACACATTTGCAATCGACACCTCGCGATGCGGTTGCCCAGCTGCTGAACGACAGCGTCAAGGTCATTCTGAGCTCACGTCAATTCAACGACGAAGAAAAAGGGGTGATCGCGAAATACAAACTTGAGGTGGATACGTTCAAGGTCGCGTACGAGGCGGCCCTCGTGATCGTCAATGAAAAGAACTCCCTTACCAAAATCAAAGTCGGTGAACTAAAGGACATCTTGCTCGGGAAATCAAAGACGTGGCATGATCTGGGGGAAACGAAGGTTTCGGGCAGGATCGTCGTGGCGCTCACAATACCGAACAGCGGGATGTACGACTACGTGAAGAAGCGCATTACAAATTCCCGGCAATTTGCCGATGTCGTGTATCCGTGCACAGCGTCAAAAGACGTTATCTCTTATGTTGCGGCTCATGACAACGCGATCGGTTTTGTGAACCAGGCCTGGGTCAATTCTGCTCCGGCAAATACACGGATATTAGATATCGGAGACCCGGGTTTTGCGCGGGACTCAACGTCGACAACGTTAGAGTATTTCTATCCCTTTCAGGCTCATGTGTACCGCGGCTACTACCCTTTGACCCGTACGTTATACATTTTTTCAAGAAATGCCGGCAACGGGGTTGGTATCGGTTTGACCGCTTTTATGACGGGGGCCGAAGGGCAAAAATTATTTCTTAAAAGCGGTCTGGTGCCTGCCACCATGCCTGTCCGTCTTGTTCAACCTGAAGACCAGTAAAACGAGGAAGCCCCAATGCACTATCTATGTAAACGAATCATACTCCCTTTTATTCTTGTTGCTTTGTCCGAGAATCTACTCGCGCAGGACGACCTCGCCCTTGGGAAAGACGCGCTTCAGCAAAAATCATACGATGCCGCTATCGAGTACCTGGTGAAAGCACAGAAGACCGCGCCGCGTGTCGTAGAGACAAATTTCTACCTCGGAGAAGCTTATCGATTGAAGGGGGTGAAGGATTCAGCGGAGATCTTTTTGCAGCGCGCCGTTGATATCAACGAAACGTACGTCGCCGGATGGTCTTCGCTGGGGACACTGATGATCAAGACCGGGCAATGGGACAAAGCGGCGAAAGTGTTCGCTGCCTCGACGAAAGCCAACAAGACAAGTCCGGACATGTCTCTCGCATACGCGAACGCATACCTCGACGTGGACTCCCTGGATAAGGCGATCGTCTACTTCTCCAAAGCGAAAGAGTTGAATGAGAACTTGCCGGAAGTCTATGTTGGGCTGGCGGAAGCATACGGGAGGCAGAACATTGCCGTACTTGCAATCTCCAACTATCAAAGGGCAGCCGAGCTCGATTCAACGTCTGCTGTTATCCGATACAAGCTGGGAAAAGCGTTCTACAAGAACCGGCAGTACAACGACTGCGTCAGGGAATTTCAAGCGGCGATTAACCTCGACCCGACCAACGACGTTTACGTCTTCGACGTTGCCGACATTTTTTACCGTGCAAAACTGTGGCGCGAGTCGGCCTTGTTCTTTGCAAAATATGTTGTCTTGAAGAAGGATAACCCGGTCGCGTACGATGAATATGCTAAAGCGCTGTTCGGCGGCAAGTTCTACAAAGACGCTCTCCCTGTGCTCGAACAGGCGATGGCGCTCGACCCGAAAGCCTACGAGCTGAGGCCGATGCTCGCACGATCAGAGTACGAATGCGGAGAATATCAGAAGGCCGTTGACAACTATAAAGTTCTTCCAAAGGATTCTCTCGTGTCGGAGGATTATATCCGGATCGGGCGTTCGTATGCAAAATTGAAGGATGTCGACAACGCCATCGCGAGCTTCGAACGGTCGATTGTGTTGGATTCAACGTCGACAGAATGCGCTGCCGATCTTGCTCCTCTTTATATGCAGAAGAAAATGTATGACAAAGCGGCCAAACAGTACGAGAGAAAACTGAAAAGCGATCCGAAGAACGTCGGTGCTCTCGTAAACGGCGGCGTCTGCTACATGGTGATCGGGAAATACGATACCGCGAAAACAATGATGAAAAAGGTTATTGAACTTCGTCCCGATTTCTTCCAGGCATACCTTTATGTCGCAAAGTGCTACTATCTCTTGGATTCGCTCACCATGGCCGAGAAACAGTATCAGCTTGTCATTTCTATCATCGATACGATCAAGGTGGAGGGGAGCAGGGAAGAAAAATATGGAGCGCAGCTTCTTGAAGCCAACAAGTTTATCGGCTTGATCGAGCTTCTTGCGAAACGCTATCCCCCCGCGATCGAGTATTTGAAAAAGGCGATTGCGTACGAACCAAAGGAAAAGAAGGACCTCGAAGCTCATCTATGGCTCGCGCAATCATACGCCCTATCTTCCGGCAACCAGCAAATTAGCGCGGAAGCAGGACAGGATCTTAAACAAAAAGCGATCGATGAATACAAAGTCGTATTGAAGATCGATCCGAAGAATGCGACAGCCGGTAAAGAGCTGAAACAACTTGAAGGGGGCTAAGTTATATCCAAAGATCATGCTTCCATTCATCTACTCATCACAAACAATTACAGTAAAGGTGATATATGCATTTTTCTAAGCATTCGATCCTGCCGATGAATCTGCTTGCTCCTGTGCTTGTCGTCCTTACATTTTTGATTTCTTCGTGCAGTAAGCCGCAAGCGCCGGTGATCAAGGAATGGGATTTGTACCAGGATCCTTTTTTTGGGTTCGAACTGCAGTATCCAAAGGGATGGTTAGTGAATGCTGAAACCAATCGGATCAAGGTTTATTCTTCGCAGGAGGCCGCAACGTGGTTCTTTGACCCTTCGAGCGGCGGCAAGAACGGCGTTGAAATTCTTTTTGGCTTTGAGAATTTCGCAACGGCTGGCGTATCAACCCTCGACGCTTATGTTGCGCAGACGAAGGATAAGCTTTCCGGCATCGGGGTTATCAGCGGCGGTCAGCCCGACTCTCTCGGAAAAGAGCACGGCCAAGCGGTTTCCTATTCTTCGAAAATCAGCAAGAGTGTCACAATTTACGGCCGCAGAATCATAGTCATGAGGGACAGCGTTTTCTACTATGTTAACTTCGCGGGCTTCAATGAGGACTACGATCTCTACGCCGGTGTCTTTGATACAGTATTGAATTCAGTCAAACTCCCGAAGCCGAAAGTCGCGGTCACGAAAGTTGACGAGTCAAAACCGTCTGCCGAGTTGACGAAATACCCGGGCGAATTCTTCGAAATACAGTATCCGGATAATTTTGAGTATACCTTCCCGCCAAAGAAGGGGGAAACAACATTCTCGATGAACATCCACCATAAGATTCGTCAGGATTGTGCGATCCAGATAGATATTTTTCCGGCAAAGAAGCTGACAGTCGATAAGGTGTTCGACCAGAACAAGGGCAAGTTCAACCCCAAATCAACGAAGGAGACGAAGATTGACGGCCTCGACGCAAAATACTTGACGTATGCCCCGGAGCCAAAAGTGGGAGGCCGTGCGTATTTTGTCGTGAAAAACGACAAAGTTTACCGACTGGTTGTTACGTGGTATCAACCGATGGCCGATGATTATGTCCCCGTCTTCGAGAAGGCGATTGCGAGCATGAAAATCAAGTAGCTCCTCAGACACTGAAGATGTGAAACCCCGAATTCTGGAGTGAGTTCGGGGTTTTCTTTTTTGTGATCCGCTGGTTTGTTGAAACTGACCTTTTAAATCACTATTTTCCGATAGAATTTTTTGAAGGTCGTTTTCCATGTTAAGTCCCGTCGAACGGAAAAAATTAATGGACATCGCATGGAACTCAATTCGGCGCACGGTTTGCGGGGAGGCTTTCGGTTTCTCGGGTGAGGACCTGCTGAGGATCGATCCCGAAAGCATGTTGTCTGAACCCGCGGGCGCATTTGTTTCGCTGTATTATAAGGGAGAATTGCGGGGCTGCTTAGGGCTCATCGTCGCCGAAACCTCGCTGGCCGAGACAGTGTCGCAGCTTGCCGGCCGTTCCGCCACAGAGGATCCCCGATTCACAGCCGTCACAGAGGATGAGCTTGACGATCTTCAGGTAGAGATTTCCGTGCTCTCGCACCTTACCGAGATCTCGTCGATAGAAGAGATTCAAATCGGTAAGCATGGAATCTTTATCGTAGCGGGAATGTATCGGGGACTGTTGCTGCCGCAAGTGGCAGTGAAATATCATTGGAACGTTATCCGTTTTCTCGAAGAAACGTGCGGGAAGGCTGGATTACCGCGGGACCAATGGAAACATGCAGAAACTAACATCTACATTTTTTCTGCCGAAATCATAGAACAAAAGCCGTCATGAATGAAGAGTCGTACGCCCGTCCGCCTGTCGTGGCGGGAATGTTCTATCCTGAGCATGAGCAGGAGCTCCGGAGTGCCGTTGAATTACTCATGGCCGAAGCAGCCCCTTTGCCTCGATCCAGTGATCTTCTCGGCTTGGTCGTGCCTCATGCCGGCTACCTGTATTCAGGTCGTACTGCTGCGCGGGCGTTCGCCCTCCTGAAGAATAGGCAAATCGGCACCGTTGTTCTCGTCGGACCAAGTCATAGGGAATACTTCGACGGCATCTCGGTTTTTTCCGGCGCCAGTTTCAAAACACCTCTCGGCGCGGTTGAAGTTGACGCTGCACTCCGCAGCGATTTGATAAAAAAATATCCGGGTCTTCAAAGCTCTACCGTTGGACACAAAGCCGAGCACTCGCTGGAAGTGCAGCTCCCTTTCTTGCAGCTAGCTGTGCGCAATTTGAAGATTCTTCCGATCGTAATGGGAGACCAAAAGCGGAAGTATTGCGAAGAATTAGGCGCTGCTCTCGCTGAGGTTGCTAAGGATCATGGAGTGCTTCTCGTTGCGAGTTCTGACCTCTCTCACTACCATCCTTCAGACATTGCACGAAAACTTGATGCGGTTGCAATTGCCTCGATCCAAGAACTGAATTACGAGGCATTGATGTCGGACCTGGAGACGGACCACACGGAAGCATGCGGGGGCGGCCCCATCGCCACGGTGTTATACGCTGCGAAAAAGTCCGGAGCCGGTTTTTGTGAGGTGTTGGATTCCTGCAATTCCGGGGACGTATCGGGAGACACTGAGCGGGTTGTCGGCTACGTTTCGGCGGCTCTATGGACAATTCATTGAGCGCACAACAAAAATTGCCTATCACGATAATCGGAGCGGGTCCAGTGGGAACCGCGCTCGCCCTCGCTCTCAAGCAGAAAAAATATCCACTCCGGCTTGTTCTAAGCAAAAGGGGGAAATCGGCGAATGTCCTCGGGCGGAGGCTGCGCGCACCGCATGGACGCCTGCAGTCGGAAGAATTCGAGGGCGTCGACGGAATTGTCTTTATCGCGGTCCCCGATGATGAAATCGAAAACGTCGTCCGAATACTTTCCCGTCGGTTTGGAGATTTTTCTCGGTCGATCGTCTTTCATACGTCCGGAGCGCTGCCTTCGGGGGGCCTTTCCCGATTGAAGCAAAAAGGGGCGTCGGTCGGCTCTTTTCACCCGCTTCAGACCTTTCCAAAATCCGGGAACACATCCGGCCGGTTGAAGAATATCTGGATCGGGATTGAGGGCGACCACAAAGCGGTGAAGACGGCGCAACGCGTCGTGCGCGATCTCGGCGCGCGAGCAATTCTTCTATCGGCGGGACAAAAGACCTTGTATCATGTCGCGGCAGTGTTCGCCTCAAATTATTTCATCACCCTTCTGTCCGTGATCGAGGAACTTGGCGCGCGGATCCGGGTGCCGAGAAAGAAAATATTGGCGATGCTTGAACCCCTCATCCTCCAGAGTCTTATGAATGTTAAAATCAGTTCGGCGGCGGCTGCGCTCACGGGACCTATCGCGCGCGGTGACTTCGGCACAGTGAGGAATCATCGCAGGGAATTGTCCCGGCGGGGGCTCGAACATATCTCTCAATTGTATGGCGCACTCGCGAAGGAAACATCGAGGGTTGTGTCGAGGAAGGCAATGTAATGCTCGTTGATTATCACACTCATACCGCTCTCTGTAAACATGCTGATGGCGTACTCGAAGAATACATCCTGCACGCGATATCCGCGAAGTTGAAGGAGATCGGATGTTCGGACCATTCACCGATGCCGAACAATTTCGATGCGCAGCACCGGATGACGATGGATCAGTTTCTCCAGAGCTATAAGCCGGATGTTCTTGCGTTAAGGGAAAAATATCGCGGCATGATCGATGTCAAGTTCGCGGTAGAGGGGGATTTTTTCCCGGGGACGGAATTGTGGGTGAAAGAGTTTAATTCTCAACACGAGTTTGATTATATTATCGGGTCTGTCCATTACCTCGGAGAGTGGGGGTTTGATAATCCAACATTCATCCACAAATACGAGGAGCGCAATGTTGACGAAGTATACGCTCAGTATTACGACCATATCAAAAGATCTGCGGCGGCGAAGTTGTTCGATATTATCGGCCACTGCGACCTCGTCAAGAAGTTCGGGCACCGTCCGTCAAGGAACATGGAGGAAGTGCTGCGGGAAGTTTTTAAAGTTGTAAGATCTGCGGACATGGCGGTCGAGATCAACACGTCCGGCCTGCGGAAACCGGTAAAAGAAGTGTATCCCAGCGAGCAGATATTAAAGATCATTCATGAATATAACATTCCGCTCGCGTTAGGTTCGGACGCCCATTCGCCCGGCGAGGTAGGCAAAGGCTTCACCATCGCTGCACAGCTCATCGAGAAATACGGTAACGGCAAGATCTCAACTTTTACAAAGAGACAACGAAGCGAATTACGGATATGATTGCAAGAATCATCCTTAATTCATAATTCCTAATTCCTAATTCATAATTGTCCTCATGAAGGCCCTTATTGCATCCGGCGGCCGCGGCACGCGGCTTCGCCCTATTACTCACACGCAAAACAAACATCTCATTCCCATCGCGAATAAACCCATTCTCTTTTACGCGATCGAAGCCGCCATCGATGCGGGCATCAAAGAAATCGGGATCGTTCACAACGCCGACAGTCAGGAAGTCCCGGGTTATGTCGGCGATGGCGGCCGCTGGGGGATAAAGATTTCATACATCCCCCAGGAGAAACCCGGAGGGCTTGCTCAGGTCGTGATGCTCGCGGAAAAATTCGTCGATGGCGATAATTTTGTGTTTTACCTTGGCGATAATATGGTTGTGGGAGGGATCAAAAAGTATATCGAAGATTTTCAAAAATCCAATTGCAACTGCTGGCTGACGCTTTCGAAGGTGAAAGACCCCGGACGGTTCGGCGTTCCCGAAATCAAAAACAATCGCATTGTCGGTGTTGAAGAAAAACCGAAAAAACCCAAAAGCCAGTATGCCGTTGCTGGAATATATATTTACGACCAACATATTTTCGAGGCATGTAAGGCGATCAAGCCCAGCAAGAGGGGAGAACTGGAAATTTCCGATGCGCATCAATATCTTATCGACAAAAAATTTTCCATCGGATTCAGCGAGATTACCGGATGGTGGAAGGATACGGGAAAGCCGCTCGATCTGCTCGAGGCAAATCGGCTGGTCCTCGACAATATCGAATCTTCAAACCTCGGGAAGATAGACGCAAAATCGAACGTTGCCGGAAAGGTCATCATTGAAGAGGGCGCAAAGATCGTGGACAGCGTGGTGCGCGGCCCGGTGATCATCGGAAAGAACTGCCATATTGAAGAAAGTTATATCGGTCCGTATACGGCCGTGGGGAACAATACCATCATCAGGAAAAGCGAAGTGGAATACAGCATCATCCTTCGTGACTGCAAAATTCAAAACGTCGGAATCCGCATCGAGGGAAGTATTCTCGGCAACGATGTCGAGATCCTGGAGGCAAGCGGCAAGCCGCGCGTTCATCGGTTCATGATTGGAGACCAAAGCAGGATTGAAGTGGCGTAGCCATAGTCGAGTATGTCAAACAAAAGTGACTCAAAAACATTCCTACTTATCGTGCTTGCGGCATTGGCCGTGGTTCTGACAATTATCCGTGAACGGTCTGTCGCGCCACCGCAAACGGCCGACGTGCAATCGGTGCGCGCGGCTCTTCCGCTCAAGGAAATATCGCTGATCGTCGACTCGACGCTGAAACAGATATCCGTACCAATGGATAAAGTGCGTCGAACGAACATCGCAGTCGGGGATGTGCAAGGAGTAAGGGAAGAACTGAGAATTCACGTTTCTCCTGAATTTGATGCAGTCCGTGCTCTCACGGCGCTAACGGATTCGCTTCGGCGATTCAATGTCGCGTTGGCCTCCACGGAAAACCTAAAAGAAAAAACATCCACAATTCATCTTTCGTTCGATAAACGAGTATTTGAAAGCATCGTCATAGCGAAAGAAGATCAACAGAAGGGAGCACGACCATCGGTAAGGAAGAAGCAAAAGGAAATGCGGCACAAAGCCCGGCGGTAATGGAAAAAATAGTCTCGCTGGCAAAACGGCGGGGCTTTGTTTTTCAATCGAGCGAGATTTACGGCGGCCTGAACGGCTGCTGGGATTACGGTCCGATGGGCGTCGAACTGTTGAATAATCTGAAACAGGCATGGTGGCGGTCCATGACCCTTCGCGACGACATCGAAGGAGTGGATGCATCCATCTTAATGCATCCCCGGGTATGGGAAGCTTCAGGTCACGTCGAGAATTTCACCGACCCGATGGTAGACTGCAAACAATGCAAGGCGCGCTACAGAGTCGATGTCCTTTTCGACGAACTTTCGGTGAAAAAGAAGAAGGAGATCTTGCGCGCGCTCGACCCTGCGGCATTTGCGGGACAGCTCGACGACCGGAAGGTCGTCGAAGAGTTTGCCCTTCGCGTTTCGTCCGATGACGTGATCGCCAACGTCATCAAGACGCTGGTTTCGTGCCCCAATTGCGGCAACAAGGGAACGTTTACAGACGCCCGCCAGTTCAATCTCATGTTCAAGACGTTTGTCGGTCCAGTAGAGGATACGAACAATGTCGTCTATCTTCGCCCCGAAACGGCACAGGGGATCTTTGTCAACTTCCTCAACATTCAGAGCGCGTCGAGGCAGAAGCTCCCGTTCGGAATTGCGCAGATCGGAAAAGCTTTCCGGAACGAGATCAACACGAAAAACTTCCTCTTCCGGACGCGCGAGTTTGAGCAGATGGAGATGCAGTATTTTGTCAAGCCGGGGGAAGAGGACAAATGGTTCGAGTACTGGCGCGAACAGCGGTTGAAATGGTTTCTCGATCTTGGCATGAAGAGGGAGCAGCTGCAGTGGCACAAACATGAAAAACTCGCGCACTATGCGAAAGCGGCGTACGACATCGAATACCAGTTTCCATTCGGCTGGGGAGAGATCGAAGGTATCCACAGTCGAACGAACTTTGACCTTTCGCGCCACGAGGAATATTCCGGCAAGAGCATGAAATACTTTGATGATCAGACGAAGGAGAAATTCACTCCGTTCGTTATTGAAACATCCGCAGGGGCAAGCCGTTCGTTTATGGCGTTCCTTGTGGCCGCATATGATGAAGAATCGGCGCCGACGGCCGAAGGAAAAGAAGAAATGCGAACGGTGCTCCATTTGCATCCACGCCTCGCGCCGGTCAAAGCCGCCGTTCTCCCTCTTGTCAACCGCGACGGCATGGACACCATCGCGCATACGATGACGCTCGACCTTCAGAAGTCATTCCGGGTCTTCTATGACGACAGCGGGGCCGTGGGCCGGCGGTACCGGCGCCAGGATGAGATAGGAACGCCTTTCTGCTTTACGGTTGATTCGCAAACACTGCAGGACCAGACGGTCACCGTGCGAGAGCGCGACTCAATGAACCAGGAACGGATTGCTCTCGGAGCTGCGAGAACCTACTTACTCGACAAACTAGAGGCGTTATGAGATCCATTTTCTACAACGAAGCCGAGAGAACTATTCGTGCAGGATGGCGGATGGGGATATTTGTCGCTGTTCTTGCGGGCATCGCTACGGTGTTCAGTTTTCCCGCTAAACTAATACTGCCGCACCTTCATTTTTTACCTCCAATTGCCTCGAATGAAATGTTTCTCTATGGGGCGTTGCTCGTCGCAACGTGGCTCGTCATCAAATATCTTGAAGGAAGACCTGCGTTGACGTCGGTTGGATTTCCCCGCCATGGGAATATTCTGCGCGAGTTGGGGCAGGGGACGCTCATCGGCGGGGGGATGATGACTATAATTTTTGTTGCTGAACACAGTTTTGGCATGGCTGCGCTCTCGTTCAAATCTCTTTCGTTTCTTCAAGTCTTCCATATGTTCGGCGTGAGCGTCGTTATTTTTGTGGTCGGGGCGTTCGGCGAAGAATTGCTTTTTCGCGGATACCTCTTCCAGACAATGGTGGAAGGGACGGGAAAAATAATCTCCGTCGTTGTGTTCGGATGCTTGTTCGGGCTCGCTCACCTGAGCAACCCGAATGTCACGTTCTTTTCGCTTGTCAATGTCGCCCTTGCCGGCGCGTGGCTTTCACTGGCATATTTCAAAACGAGAACGCTCTGGTTTCCGATCGCCCTTCACTTCTCGTGGAATTTCTTTCAGAACCATATCTTTTCATTTCCCGTGAGCGGCATCCAATTCGAAAAATATCAGCTGGGCGTGCTGACGCAGTCCGGACCTGTGTGGCTGACGGGAGGGACATTCGGTCCCGAAGGAGGCGCCCTGGCGACGATCATGCTGGTAGCTGCTGGTGCGTTCATCTATTTTTCAGACTGGATAACTGCTTCCGTTAAGGTATGGACGATTGAAAAATGGAATGAAGAGAAAACTGAGACTTCGAATAATGTGCAAAACTCAGAACCGAATACCGAACTTTCATGACGATATCGCTTTGACCGATCATTGGCTACATCGGCCTCTAAAGAGACTGGCCATTTCCACTCTGCTGAAATACATCGCGCTGCCCTTATCGCTCTCCTTCATGGTACCGTCGCACGGCACCTCGCAATGGCTCACGGATCCGGACTTCGACCTTCACACAAAGCAAGGCATCGATCACGTCTATAACCTTGAGTTTGACCGGGCAAATAAGGATTTCGAATATCTTACTTCGGTCTACCCGAACCATCCAGCCGGATATTTTTTCCTCGCCATGGTGGATTGGTGGAGGATATCGTTGGATTTTGACAACGAATCGCTCGATGATACATTTATCGCCAAGCTCGATGTTGTGATCGATAAGTGCGACAGCATTCTGGACAATCATCCGGACGACGTGACAGCCTTGTTTTTTAAAGGCGGCTCGCTTGGTTTCCGCGGACGCCTTCGCGCGAATCGCGGGAGCTGGATCAAGGCCGCAAACGACGGCCGGCTCGCGCTTCCGATCGTGCGGCACGCGTACAGCATTGCGCCGGATAATTACGACATTCTTCTCGGCATGGGCATCTACAATTATTACGCCGAGGCGATTCCGGAACAGTATCCGATCGTGAAGCCCCTTATGTTCTTCTTCCCGAACGGTGACAAAAAGAAAGGAATTGAACAGCTTACTGCTGCTGCCGAAAAAGCGAAATATGCTTCCGTCGAGGCCGATTATTTCCTTCTTCAGCTGAATTATACGCATGAGCGTCAGTACGACAAGGCTCTCGAGATCGCACTGAAACTGTTTACCCGGTATCCACGGAATGTTGTCTTTCACCGTTATGTCGGAAGGTGTTACATCAGCCTCGGGAAATGGGAGAATGCGCACGCCGTGTTCCGGGAAATTCTCTCCCGCTGCGACGGCGCCGGCGGGGGGATGGCCGGGTACACCGATTCATCGAAGCGGGAGGCTTTGTATTACCTGGGTGTCTATGCGATGAACACCGGTAAATACGACGAGTCGCTGGAGCATTTCGTCCAGTGCGATGAACTGAGCAAGGTGCTGGATAAGAGCGGCGAGTCCGGCTTTGCGGTGATGGCAAATCTCCGCATCGGATTCATCTACGACATTCAGATGAAGCGGGACCTCGCACTAGCGCAATACAATAAGGTTCTTGCGATGAGGAAGTTCGAAAACTCATACGACCAGGCGGAACAATACATCAAGGTTCGGTATTCGGCAAAATGAATATTCCTTTCACGATAATATTGTTCGGCCTCGTTGCCGCGGGCGCGGAAATTCTCGGCGGCAGCGTTGTTTTAATGCAAAAAAAATGGCCGGAGAAAATCCAGGAATATTTGTTAGCGCTCGGAGCAGGTTTCATTCTGGCACTTGTGCTTCTGGACCTCATTCCCGTCAGCATCGATAGGATCGGGCCCACGGCTCCGCTTCTCATTTTAATAGGTTTCAGTGTGATGCATTTTGCCGAACACACTGTGGTCGGTCATCTGCATTTTGGAGAAGAGACCCATTCCGAAGTCATGGTGTCAAAAGTGGCCAGCTACTCGGCGTTCTGGGGTCTGTTCATCCATGCATTCTTTGACGGAGTTTCAATTTCAGCGGGCATGCAGTTCAATTTTTCGCTTGGCCTGATGATCTTCTTCGCGATACTGCTGCACAAGTTCCCGGAAGGATTGACGATCGCCTCCGTGATGCTCGCTGCTGACCATCCTCGAAGAAATGCGTTTTGGGCTTCCGCTGGAGCGGGAGCCGGGACCATGCTTGGGATCGTCTCGATGTTTTTTCTGAAGGATATCAACAGCCAGGTTGTCGGATATGCATTCGCATTTTCAGCGGGGGCAGGGATGTACGTCGGGGCGAGCGATCTGATCCCCGAGATCAACCGCTCGAAGAATCGGATCGCGCCGATAGTGGTGTTTATCGGTATGGTTCTTTTTTACGCGAGTTCAGCTATCGTAGCGAGAGTTATTGGAATGTGATTATTCTGTTCACACAGAAGCAGGGTCGGACTGAAGATTTTGCTTGTTGAATGGTGAAAGGTTCGATTCACTCTCTATAAAGCCGCTTTATTACTGCTCACAGGTTCATATCGACGGTAATGCTGTTCAGGCTTCCGATCTTTCCAAACGATGTGAAAGCGTAATCGAAGTGAAGAGTCTCAAGTGCGATTCCTCCGCCCAACGAAAATCCTGCGAGTCCCGACGAGGTACCCAAAGCTAAATCCCTTCGCCTTTCGTTGTCAAACCCAAATCGAAAGCGAATTTCTTTGCTCAACGTAAACTCTCCTCCGATGGAATACATCTTAAAATGGGAGACGAGGTCGTCCTGCGTTTCGCTGAGTTGGTGAAAGTCGACATTAAGCAGCAATGGAAGATGCTGCGGCTTGATCGTTGCGCCAACGCTTACATCAAGAGGGAGACTTTCACGGGTTGAGAGGTATGGGTTCAGCTGGGTCCCGATATTCCGAATGCTGGCTCCGATCGAAACCGGATTTGCCCCGGGGATAACGTAAAGAATTCCGAAATCAGCTGCGATGGCGGAAGAAGCCGCGTCGGCAATGGACGAATAAATGAACTTTCCCGCGATTCCGTAATAAAGGTTCTCTTCAAACTCCGTCGCGAATCCGACTGAGACGGCAAGGTCACCTGCGCTGAACGTCCCGATTTTGTTTGCGAGTTCGTCGGTCTGGTCAAAGGATCCATAGTTAACGTAATTAACACCGAAGCCGACCTTCCCAATGTCCGAAAGGTCCTGTGCGTACGACACGTACCCGGAATTAATGTCGAGTAAATTCTTGAGGTATCCGAACGACGCCTCCGGCCGCTGCATGGTTGCGATGCCCGCCGGGTTGTAGAAGATCGTGTTGACGTCGTTCCGCATCGAGACGAAACTGCCGGCCATTCCTGCGGAGCGCGCTCCGACGTCGCTCAATAAAAATGTATAGGTGGAATTCTGTGCAAGGGCTGCACTATAGAATAAGAATAGCGCGATGATCGCGAGTGCCGGAAACAGTCTGCCGCTGTTTCGTCGCGATTGAGTCCGAATAGTCATACGTTTCTCACCAATGTCGTGGACGGATTGACGAAGAGTTGCGATCATACAGCAGTAAACAAACGTACGATATGATTTCTCACGTTGTTGTATACGGCAGGGATTTGTATTGAGAAATGTAAGAAAACCGTTTTCCAAAGGCAAGTGGTCGGGGCGGCGGCAATGTCCCGTAAGCTTCCTTCTCTGTTGCGGGGGCATGGGATCGGGAAGAAGCATTCAATGTTGATACGTCCGCCAGGCGCAATCGTCCTGAGGTCCGAGATGCGCAATCCGCGACGGTTTCCTCCTTTTCGTCTTTCTTCTAAGGTAAAATAGTTTTATTATGATAAATCAACTACGAGACGATGACAACATCTCCCATGTTTTCAAAGATCACCGTTATCATTCGTGCCGGCCTCTTCGCCGGTGTCGTTGTATCTTTTTTTCTGATGTATGGCTGTGCGGGCGAACGCCCTCCAGAAGGAGGACCGGTAGACACTACACCGCCGGAGATCACCGAAGTCTATCCACCACCAAACACAACTGAATATTCTTCTACCCGCATTTCGTTGGAGTTCAGCAAGTACGTAGACCGGCGCTCGGTCGAGGAATCGATTTTTCTCTCCCCCTATGTCAAGGATATCGAATACGACTGGAGCGGAAGGGAGGTTGAACTGGACTTTCGTGATTCCCTCAGAAAGAACACGACGTACGTCGTGACGATCGGCACTGATGTCGTCGATCTGAATAATCATAACAGAATGGCGCATGCATTCTCATTCGCTTTCACTACCGGCGCCAGGATTGACCGCGGTGAGATACGGGGGCGAATATACGACGAGAAACCTGTCGGTGTCATGGTCTTCGCGTACCAGCTGGACAACGTGAAACCGGATACGCTCAACGCTATGAAACAAAAACCCGACTATATCACGCAGACCGGGAATACAGGGGAGTATTCGTTGACACATCTCGCATTCGGCAGCTACAGAGTGATGGCGGTCCGAGACGAATTTCGCAATTTGCTGTACGACCCCGAGACAGACGCGATGTGCACGGCTCCCTCCGACGTCCGGTTGGATGAAGAAGATTCATTACGGAACGGGCTGAATTTCCAGCTTTCAGTGGAGGATACGACAGCTCCGAGACTGGTTTCAGCGTCGGCCAAGGACAACCGCCATGTCGACATTGAGTTCAGCGAGAACATGGATTTGAATTCCCTTGCAGAGGGAGTATTCTCGATTTCCGACACTGCGCGAGTCAGGAATGTTCGTGTCGTGAACTTCTTCCCTCATTTTGACGATCCTGCCCGAGTTACGCTTCTCGTCGAACCCCGGACTGAAGACAGCCTTTACAAGGTCTTTGTGACGGGTGTTAGAGACCGCGCGGGCCATATTATCAATCCACTGGCTTCGTCGAAACAATACGGAGCGTCGTTTGCGGCCGATACGACTCCGCCCGGCTTGGTTTTTGCCACAGTATCGGATTCAACAACGCGGTTCGCCATGGATCAGCAATTTCAGTTTGATTTCAACGATAGGCTCAGGGAGCGCCCGGCAGAACATGCCGTGTCCCTAAAGGGAAAGGATTCAATTGCAGTTCCATTGACCATTGCATGGATTTCTCCGGCGAGTTTCAGCGTCACGCCGCGTCAAGCGCTCCGCCAGGATTACACTTACATTTTCTCCGTTTGCTTTGATTCACTCCAGGACGGAGCAGGAAATCATTGGAAAGACAGCACAAAAAAGTTCACCTTCCGGACACTCGACCCAGAACTCTTGAGCAGCATCGAGGGGATCGTTTCCGACCCAGATACATCGCACGGTGATCGCTATATTGTCGTTGCCGAAAACACTGCAAAGAAAGTGAAGAAGACGACCCGCCTTACAACGCAGCGCGGAAAGAAATTTCTCTTTCCGCAGCTGGATGCAGGAGAGTATCGATTGAAGGCGTTTCAGGATGACTTCAACACCGGCGTCTATTATTCCGGCAAGCCATTCCCGTTCGTTCCCGCGGAGCGATTCGCAGTCTATCCGGATTCCATCAAAGTGAGGGCTCGCTGGCCCGTCGAGGGTGTGCAAATAAAATTCAGGTGACCGCTACGCCGGTCGGTGGAAGCCGCGGTTGTCCGTTCGTCTTTTTCGAAACGGTTTGTGAAATGGGCTCTTGCTTTCTGTCGCATGGTCACCCCGTTCACGGCTTCGTTGTCTCTCTTCCCATGTTCCCCGGGGTTTTTCAAACTGCCGTCGATCCCCTCTGTGGCCTCCCTCTTTCGCACGATCTTCCGCGTGCGGAACTGCCGCCGGCCTTTTTGTATCATCAAAGCCCGGATATTTTTTTAATTCGAATTTCTTTCCGACGAAGTATTCTATCTTCCGCAAGTACTCCTGTTCGCTTCGGGAGACGAATGTCAGCGAATCGCCTTTCGATGTAGCACGTCCGGTCCGGCCGATCCGGTGAATATAATCTTCGGCAAACGTCGGCGTATCGAAGTTGACGACATGTGTGATTCCTTCAACGTCGATGCCACGCGCGGCGATATCGGTCGCAACGAGGACCTTGAAGTCGCCGTGCTTGAACCCCGCCAGCGCCCGCTGTCGCTGGGCTTGGGTCCTGTTGGAGTGGATCGCGATAGATTTGATCCCCTTACGTTCAAGCCGATGAGAAATCTTGTCTGCTCCGTGTTTGGTCCTGGAGAAGACAAGCACACTTTCCATCTGGCTCGACTCGAGGATATGAATGAGGAGATCGATTTTTAATTCCTGGTGGATGGAGTAAAAATGCTGCGTCACCGTGTCGACGGGCTTGCGCTGTTCCCCGACTTCGATAAACTCCGGGTGCTTCTGAATATTCGCCGTCAGCGCGCGCACTTCTTTCGACATCGTCGCTGAAAAGAGCATGGTTTGCCGATGGGCCGGCACTTTGGAGAGGATCTTCCTCACATCCTGGATAAATCCCATATCGAACATCCGGTCAGCTTCGTCGAGGACGAGAACTTCGACATTCGCCAGATCGATCGTTTTTCGCTCAAGATGGTCAAGCAGGCGGCCCGGTGTTGCGATGACAATATCGATGCCTCGGCGCAAGCGCTTCATTTGATTCTGAATGTTCACGCCGCCGAAGACGGCCAGGCTCTGAAGATTCATGAACCGCCCGTATGCGGTAATCGAATCTTCGATCTGCTGCGCAAGCTCCCGCGTCGGCGTCAGTATTAATGCGCGCACTCCGCGGTGCTTTACATGGACATCGGCGGAGAGCCGGTTCAAAATCGGGAGTACGAAGGCAGCTGTTTTTCCCGTTCCGGTCTGAGCACAGCCGATAACATCTTTGCCGGCAAGCGCGGCCGGAATTGCGCGTGACTGGATCGTAGTTGGTGCGGTGTAACCCGTCGCAAGAATACCTTGCACTAATCGGTCGTTGAGACCGAGTTTTGAAAAAGACATAAAAATCCTTTGGTAATAAATGGGGAGACGCGCTGCGTAAAGATGGAAAATTGCGGAAGGCAAATCGAGGGAGTGATACCGATATCCCGAACCGCAGCAAGTGCACAAGTGCGGCTTACTGCACACCTCAGCTTCTAATCATCGGAGAGCGAGTCTCAAATTTCCGCTTCCAAAAGTATCAAGCTCGGAGGCGGGGCTACAGAATAAATATACGAATTTTAACGGCGGTATCCTAATCGATAAGAAACTAATTTTTGTCGGTCTGTATGCTGTCAGGCGGGGAAGCGGGTTTCGCAGGAGGGTTGGCCAGCACCCGGTCCGGGACAACCCAGGCGCCTTTATATCCTTTTTCGATAAAGCCGTCAACTGCTAGGTTGGCGTCAGCGCGGTTGGTATAGTCGCCGACGCGCACCTTGTATGTCGGCGCATCATAGACCATGTAGACCCATTGAGCCGGGAGCCCCAGGTTGATCGAATTCCGTACGGAAACAGCCTCGTCGTAATTGTTCGAAGCGAAGACCTGGATGCGGAAGCCCTGAACCGTCTCCGGTTCGGCGATGGTGAACGATTCAACGGGAACATCGACGATGGGCCTCGGCTGGTTTTCTTTCTTGTGCACCAGGTCAATATCAGCGTCAAACTCTGAGGGTTTAAAGGATTTTTCGAAAGTGCTGAGTTTTTCTTTTCTCGTTGGCGCAGCTGAATCCGGAGCAGTTTGGACAAAAGCAGGCAGAGTTCCGGCAATCACAAAGACGAAGAGGGACGTGAGAATGGCGCGTCTGCGAATCATCGCCTCATCTCCGCAACCCATGCATCTTTGTATTCCTTAGGATGTGCTTCCTGAATCAGTTTCAGGAACTTTTCTGCCTCGTTAAGTTTTGAGAAGTTTCCTACCACGACACGGTACATCTTTATCGGCTTGTCGAAAAATTGATAGACCGGTTTTTTGTATCGCTGCTGGGCGATCTTTTTTTCCTTGTCCGCATTGGCCAGCACGCGGAAAGCGCCCAGCTGGACGCTGTAATATTTCTTCTTTGATGAACGATGTGAAGGGGGCTTCATGTGATCCCCACCCTGGTTGTGCGTCACGACCTCTGCCTCGATCGTATCCTCTTGGGTTTCAAATCCTTGTTGATTTCCCGGCGACGACCGTTTTTGACTGCGGGAGGATTTCTGGGGGAGCATTTGCTGGCTTTGAGAATAGGAGGAATCGGATGGACCCGCCGCATCATTATTTTGCGTCGACTCGGACGACGAACACCCTGCCGCAGCTGAAATGACGAGACAGACGATTGACGACGCAAGGACGGTCAAGCTCCTGCTCCGGCAGTATCCAGTGCGGCTGTGCAGAAGATCATTCAATAGCCGCCTCCGGCATTCGTACTACCGCTGGCGATTGCAACGCTTGCGCTCGCCCCGATCCGATCCGCACCGCTGGCGACAAGCTTTAGCGCATCTTCACGGCTTCTGACCCCGCCGGACGCTTTTACTCCCATCGCGCTCCCGACGACGAAGCGCATCAACGCAATGTCGCCGGTGGTCGCCCCGCCTTTTGAAAACCCGGTGGATGTCTTCACAAAATCTGCGCCGGCACGTTTTGCGAGCATGCATGCCTTGATCTTCTCTTCATCGTTCAGCAAACCAGTTTCAAGGATTACTTTTGTAAGGACATGATAACGTTTCGCCGTGCTCACTACGGCAAAAATGTCGTTTTCAACATATTCGTAGTCGCCGGATTTCAGTCTTCCCACGTTGATCACCATATCAACTTCATTGGCACCGTCACGGATTGCGCGCTCTGCTTCAAAAGCTTTGGATTCGGATGACGTCGCGCCGAGAGGAAAGCCGATGACGGTACACACCTTAACGTCGGTCTCCTTTAGCAATTTTGCGCAAAGAGGAACGTACGACGGGTTGATGCAGACGCTCGCGAAATGGAATTTTTTTGCCTCAGCGACGAGCTTTTCTACCTGCTCGACGGTCGCTTCAGGTTTGAGAAGGGTATGATCGATCATTCTGGCGAGGTCGGGCTCGACTCCCCCAGCTGCATCCACGCCAACGCCGGCAGACACTCGCGCCGCTCCGCTCGTAACAATGTTCTTGACCCCGTCTTTGTTGTGAATGACGCACATACCGTCCGTGCATACGCCGTCCTTGCAGCACGTATGTGCGAGATTCTTTTCCTTCAACACGTCTTCAACTATTTGAGAGATGAGCTGCTGCCGATTCATGAGAAGAGAGGAACCATTTCTGAAGAATTCAAATTGATCGTCACCACTCCTATGCGTGGATGCGTTTCAACGAGGAACTCGCAATCGGGAAGTGTTCTCTATGTGCTTGAAAATCAAGCATGATGGAGAACATCTTTCCCAATATACCAGAATTTCCCAAATATCCAACACTCCCCGCCAAAATGACATTCCTCGTAATTATCGGTCGATGCAAATACATCAGAATTGACCTCTTTTTGGCGTATCCATTGTTCCTCTGTGGCCTTCTATGTTGCCCCAACCGACAATCCAAAAGTATGAAAAGATCTCCCGAAATAAAACGACAAATTGTATTGTATGATTTGAGTCACCTCGAGTATTTCGGCGTGACTCGGCGACAGAGGAAATTCCTCTATCCGATAAAATTCACTTTTCGCATTCCACGGACGGCGTTGCATATGAAAATGCTGTCAGCAGTCTGCAAATCCCTGACGGACAATATCTTTTCAGAGGCGGCTGGAGTTTTCTCAAGGAAATGCCGGCGATAAACTCCAGGAAGCAAGCCGCAAGTAATGGGGGGAGTGTGAAGCTTCCCCTCCTGTTCGACGAACACGTTGCTGATCGCTCCTTCTGTTACTTCGCCCCTTTCATTACAGAAGATGACATCATCGAAACCCTGCTGAAGTGCTTTTTCATGTTCAGATTCATACAGATGCCGATGAGTGGTTTTGTGGAAAAGAAACTTGTCGTGAGATGAGGTTGAGACAGAAGACAGAACTATCTTTCCCGACATGGCCGTATTTGACAGAAATTGATTCTCAATCAGGATGGATCCGGTTGGTTCCAACAACAACCGCACCTTATAGACCGACGCTTTCGATAACTGCTCCTGATTAAGACGAAGATCGCGCAAGACAGTATCCGTGTCAACCGTGAACCCAAAATAGGCTGCTGATTCGCGGAGACGATCTATATGAAAGGAGAGAAGAGGGTAGCTTCCTTCCCATAAGAGACTCTCGACGAGTTTAAAATTCTCGACCGGCTGGGTTAGGAATTCAGCTTTCAAAGCGCATTCTTCGTATTCCTCCCGCGCATCGGAATCAAAAACGATACCACTTCCGATCCCCATTTCGCCCTCGGCACCGTCGATCACAAGCGTACGGATCGCAACGCTGAACATCGCATCTCTTGCCGGAGTAATGTATCCGATTGCACCAGTATAGACACCGCGCGGTTTTTCTTCAAGCTCACGAATGATCTGCATCGTCCTCCTCTTTGGTGCCCCCGTTACCGACCCGCTTGGGAATAAGCACTGAAACAGTTCATACAATGAGAGGCCGGGCCGCAGAGTCCCCTGAACGGTCGATGTCATTTGAAAAAGGGTCTCATATTTTTCCACGGCAAACATCTCCTTCACTTCCACGGAGCCGGTTTTGGCCGCGCGGCCGACGTCGTTGCGGAGCAGGTCGACGATCATCAAGTTTTCGCTCAGGTTCTTTTCGTCATGGCGCAGCCACTGGCAGAGCGCTTCGTCTTCGGCCGGATACTTTCCCCGCCGTACTGTTCCTTTCATCGGCTTTGTCGTAATTGTGCCGCTGTCAATACGGAAAAAAATCTCCGGCGAAAAGGAGAGAACATGTTTCCCCCCGGCGTTGATGAACGCGCTGTAGGCCACTTTTTGTTTCTCTCTCAACGCCGAAAAGCATGCGATGGGCGAACCTTCAAAATCAAATGTATATTTGTCAGTAAAATTGACCTGATATGTATCGCCCGCCGAAATGTAGTTCTTAATCTTATCAAGGGCATCGCGGTAGTTAGGTTCGGAAACGTTCAACAGACATTTATTCAGCGAATATTGATTCTGTCCGCTGGCGGGAATGATCGGCTGCTCGCCCTCAAATATTCCCGCGTTATGATCAAAAACCAGTGGAGCACGATAGACGCCCAGCCATGCCAACGGCATCGTTGGGTGCAACGGAACATTTGCGCCGATATTTTCAAAGTGGCAGCCGCATTCATAACCGAAATATCCCGCAACGAAGAAGCCATCATTGAGGCTCTTCTCGATTTCAGCGAAAAGGCGAGGGACATCATCAGGGCGGCTGATGGAAATAATTGTCGTCGGACGAAGGAAGAAGAAGCTGCGATGGTTCGCGCTATCGAATCGAGAGGTCTCAAGAAGAACGAAGTTCTCTTGACCCTCGAGAAGAGCATAGTATGCCGATGGAAGGGGAGTAAACGTATCGAGTGTTTGAAAGTTGGTTACGGGCTTAAGACAACAGCGTGTTCTACTGAACGCCTTTGTTAACATTTACCTCTGAAGCATTATACGGATAGAACGTCTTCAAGATATCACTGATATGAGCACGCCAATTTCCCCAGCTGTGGCCTTCGTGATATTCCGCGTACGTTATACTGTATCCTTTATGGACGAGCAAATCTCGAAGTTTACGATTCAACTGGAGCAGCCGAAAATTGTTTGTAGAGATATCATATGTGCCGACATCGAGATAAAATTTCACCGGAAATTTTCGTCCGTCTCGGATTGGACCGAAGATGAGATCTGTAATGCTGCTCGACTGGGCTCCAATGAGGCCAAACGTGTCCGGATAATTCACCCCAAGGTACAGCGATATGTGTCCGCCGTCTGATGAGCCCATCGTTCCACGTTCAGCGGGACGGGCGTTGGTGCGGTATAGGGAATCAATGAACGGGACTAATTCCTTCACCATCAAGCTGCTGAACGTTCTTATTTTCTCTAACCGGTATTCCCCTGCTCTGTCCGCGCCGGAGGGAATAAATATCGCGATCAGCGGGCGGATCTGTTTCGCACCGATAAGATTGTCGATCACGTTTGCCATTAAAGCGTTCGAAAGATAATCAGGACCGTCGTGAACATACAATGACGGATAGCGACCTGACGTTGAATCATAGTTCGGCGGAAGGTACACTGAGATCTTTCGACTGTCGGCTGTGTAGCTGCTATTGAAAGTAAATGAAGATATCCTCCCGTGCGCCGTCGTTGAGTCGAAGCGGATCGATGCGGGCCGGATGTACATAGGCATCGCGAGTTCGGAATTCTGACCGAACCCGCTCCTGACAATGTTCGCATTTGCCGGATCGAGAATCCACTCCCCATCTTTGATGAATTTGTAGTCGATTCGTGCATCGGGTTCAAATCTTCTAGCGACGTAGTAGAGATCAGTCGCAGGCACGTTGACCATAGAATCGCCATTCGGCGACCATTGTGTATAGTCGCCTGTGACCTCAATAGCGGAAGCAACCTTTCCCCGGTATACGAAATATGCGATTGTGTCGCTTGTGACAGGAAAGCCGTTGGGTTTTTGCTCGGTCATGAAGCTGTCGACGATTGCAGAACGTCTTGAAGGGTCTGCCGTTGCGATGCGATGAATGAAACTGCTGAACGATTCTCTCGATTGGGCTGATGCGATTTGAACGGCGACGAGCACCAGCGTAACGATCAGGAGCAATTTTTTTGTGTTACACATGCCGGCCCTCGCCTCAGTTCTTTAATTGCTCCAAACTCGTCCGAAGTTTGTCGATGGTTTGCTGGAAATTTTCCTGCTTGTCTTTTTCTTTCTGGATCACGTCTGCCGGAGCTTTTCCTGCGAAGTTGGGATTGTCCAGTTTCGACATAACAGCCTTCAATTGTCCTTCCAGACGGAGAATTTCCTTTTCGAGCCTTCCCCGTTCGACTCCGATATCGATCAATCCTTCAAGAGGGATGAACACCTCCTGGCCGTTCACAACCGAACTCGCCGAATAACCTGGCTTTGCAAGATTTGAGCCGAGGGACAACGAACTAATCTTTGCCATGCGTTCAAGCGATGGACGGTTCGATTCGAGCACGTTCAGCTTTGCCTCGTCACGGCAATTGACGACAAGGGGCACCTCTTTGGTGGGCGGCAAATTCATTTCGCTGCGGACAGCCCGTACCGTACTGATGATATTCTGAAGGAATTCCATCTCTCCGTCTATCTTTGCGCTGATCAGCGATTCGTCATACGACGGCCACGCCGATCTCATGATGCTTTCGCCGGGTTTGCGTTCGTTCAGGTGCTGCCAGATCTCTTCCGTTACGAACGGCATGAAAGGATGGAGGAGCTTTAACGTTTCTTCATAGATGCGGATAGCGCGATTGACGATTGCACCTTTCAGATTGACATCGCTTGTTTCGGCGATCCTGTTTTTTGCAAACTCCACGTACCAATCGCAGAAGTCATGCCACATGAAATCGTACAGCATTTTTACTGCTTCGTTGACCCGGAGGCTTTCGAGCGCCGCAGTCGTTTCCTTCACCGTTGCATTGAACCGTGAAAGGATCCACGCGTCCGACAACTCAGTCGGCGGAACTGCGCTGACGATCGCGATTTCGCCAGGCGCCTCCGTAGCGATCGCATCCCGGTTCATGAGGAGAAAACGTCCCGCATTCCAGATCTTATTGGCGAAATTTCTTCCCATCTCGCATTTCTCGTTCGAAAAGAGAACATCCTGGCCGATCGGCGCAAGATAGAGAATGGTGAAGCGGAGCGCATCTGCACCATAGGTCGCGATGACATCAAGAGGGTCCGGAGAATTGCCGAGCGACTTGCTCATCTTGCGCCCCTGCATATCCCGGATGATGCTGGTAAAATAGACATGCTTGAACGGTACGGCCCCCCTGAACTCAAGTCCCGCCATGATCATTCGCGCGACCCAGAAGAAGATGATATCGGGAGCGGTGATGAGCGTGTCGGTCGGATAGAAATAATTCACGCCCCTGTCTTCTTTCGGCCAATCGAAAACAGAAAATGGCCAAAGCCACGACGAGAACCATGTGTCAAGCACGTCATCGTCTTGCTTCAGATCATCAGCCCCGAATTTCGAATTCTGAGCTTTCAATTTTGCCGAGGCTTCTCCGGCGTTTCGTGCAACAATCATGCTCCCGTCGGGAAGGTAGTAGACCGGGATCCGGTGTCCCCACCACAATTGGCGGGAAATGCACCAATCGCGGATGTTCGTCATCCAGTTTTCATAGACTTTTGTCCAGCGTTCAGGATAGAACTTTATTTCTCCATCCAGCACAACCTGCAGTGCCTTTTCGGCGAGCGGTTTCATCCGGACAAACCACTGGTCGGAAAGGTACGGTTCAATGACCGTATCGCAGCGGTAGCAATGCCCGACGCTGTGAACGTGATCCTCAATCTTTTCCAGCAGCCCCTTTTTCTCCAGGTCGCGGATAATTTCTTTTCTGCATTCGTAGCGGTCCATGCCGCGGTATTTGGTCGGAACGTGTTCGTTCATTTTTCCGGAGGTGTCCATCACGATCAGCTCTTCCAGACCGTGGCGTTCACCCATCTGGTAGTCGTTCGGATCGTGCGCTGGCGTCACTTTCACGGCTCCCGTACCGAACGATGCATCCACAAAATCATCTGAGATGATGGGGATGCTCCGATTTGCGATCGGAAGGAGGACGTTCTTTCCGAGAAGATGTTTGTAGCGGTTGTCTTTCGGGTTCACCGCAACGGCCGTATCGCCGAGCATCGTTTCGGGCCGCGTCGTAGCCACGGTTATAAATTCGTCGGAACCTTCGATCGGATATCTCATATACCAAAGATGACCGTTGCTGTCGGAATGGTTCACTTCGTCATCGCTGAGGGCGGTGTGGTCTTTCGGACACCAATTGACGATGTACTTTCCTTTATAGACCAATCCTTTTTCGTACAGCCGCACGAAGACTTCCTGCACGGCGTTCGACAGCCCTTCGTCCATTGTGAATCGCTCCCGCTCCCAATCGCAGGATGTCCCCAGCTTTCGAAGCTGTTTGATGATGGTCCCGCCGTATAACTCCTTCCACTGCCACACGCGTTGGACAAATTGTTCGCGCCCTAATTCGCGCCGGGCAATTCCTTCTTTAAGGAGAGCCTTCTCTACAACATGTTGCGTCGCGATGCCCGCGTGGTCCATTCCCGGGACCCAGCACGCCTCGTATCCCTGCATTCGCCGCCATCGGATAAAAACGTCCTGCAGCGTGTTGTTGAGAACATGACCCATCGTGAGGATACCGGTTACGTTCGGCGGCGGGATAACGATAGTGTACGGCTTCTTGCCGCTGTCCGGTGTTGCATGGAAAAAGCCGTTCGATTCCCAGAATTGGTACCATTTGTCTTCGACATCTTGCGGCGCGTAGGATTTCGGGAGTTCCTGCATTCTCGTTATAGTATTAAGATTGATGGATGACGACGTAATTTGACGACGGAAAGTGTGCGCAGCGGGTCGATCATCTCTCAAGGGCCAGGCTTAGTGCAGTCGTAAGCTTGAGCACGTCTTGCGTTGTTTTATCAAGTCTATTGCTGATGATCGTCACGATGTTCTTGAGCACGCGGTATCCGATCTCATGGTCGGATTCCGCAAGCCTGAAAAAATCTTCCTGCGTAATTTCTGCAAGGACACACTTTGATTTTGCGGTAACGCTTGCCGAGCGCTCGGCGTTCGACTCAAACAACGCCATTTCGCCAAAGAAGGCGTAATCGTCGCCGGTTAATCTGATGAGCGATTTGTCGCGCTGGTCCATTCCCCGTCCGGAAATTTTCAGGAGCAGCGACTTCGATACTTCGACCTCGCCGTCGAGAAGAATGAACATCTCGGTACCGCGTGTGCCTTCTTTGATGATCAGAGAGCCGGCTTCCACTGTCTTTTCTTTAATGATCCTCTTGATCAATTCGAGCTTGTCATCCGCGAGTCCGACGAAGAGAGGTATCTTTCTCAGAAAATGTAGGTCAATCTTTTTCATAGCCTGCCGCGCTTAAGATTTGTCTGCTTCGATTGTACCGATGATCACAGCCAGATCCTTTATTTGAATTTGGTAATCGGACGGCGGATTCACTTCGACCCTCATGCCCACGCGCTCCGCTACACTGATCCCCGCCTCTTTGAACTTTCGTTCAATAAACGTATCGACGGCGGACATATCATGGGAGAGGATGTCGCCAAGGCTCACGGTCTCTTCTTCGGTTACGATGCCGATCAATGTCCAGTTCTTTGTTTTTTTGAAATGAAGGAATGCTTCTTCAAACGTTCTGCCGACAAATTCTTCGGGAATCGGCACTCGATGGATGTCGTTGCCATGTTCGTAATCGAGGATCTCCATTGCGACCTGCGAGGCCCCGGGGGAAAGAACCTGGTTCGCCAGGAAGAATCCGACGTGCTGGTCGCTTACGATGATCTCATCGGCATTGGCCCGCTTGACGTGTTGATAATTCTCTCGATTGGAGACGTGAGCATACACTTTCACTTTTGGATTCATCGACTTCATCGTGAGCAAAGCGAGAAGCGTTTTTTCGTCGGAAGGCTGTCCCGACTGCGACGTCGTATCCGGAACGATGATCGCCGACTGTGCGGCCTTGATGTTCGCACGGTGCAGTACGGGCTCGCGCGAATAATCGCCGCGCACAAATTTAACGTCGAGGTTTGGATACGCTTCGCTTACGACTTCCATGAGTTCCGGCTGCGCTTCGTTTGCCAGAACGATCTTCATCGTCGTCGCAACCGTGCTGTAGCGATTGAGAATGCGGAGGATCTCCTCAACGTGAGCGTTCCATCCGCAAATAAGAGTATGTCCGCTAAAATCGATGTCCTGCAATCCTTGGCTCTCCTTGATTTTTCTTGCGACGAATACTGACGAGACGGTCGCCGTAAAGAGTGAAATGAGAATTAATCCGCTGATGATGGTGATAGTGCTGACGATCCGCCCTGCCAGCGTGATGGGTACCTTGTCTCCGTACCCGACCGTCGAAATTGTCACGATGGACCACCAGAGGGCGTCACCGAAGCTCTGGAATTCGCGGGGGTTTGCAACGCGTTCCGACAACAGCACAAGCAATGATGTCGTCGCGACGGCCAGAACAATGACAATGACCAATTGCGCAAGCTGGCTCTTTTTAAGAATCTTCACCGCCTGGGCGGCAGCCAGTGACAGATCCTTTATCATCGGTACACAGTCAGAGTTTTCGCGAGATGAGCCGAGTTGCCGGCGCGGTCCCTGACCTCTGCCTGTACGGTGTATCGCCCCCGTGAAAGCGGATCCAGCGGAATGTAGAACACCGTTCTTTTCTCGGGGTCGTACTCCGGAATTATGCGTTCACCGTTCAGGAACACGTTGATCTCGTCGTCATCGATTCCGGAAAGATTATCCCGGACTGAAAATGAGAAAACTCGCCTCCCTCGCGCGTTGAATGATGATGTCCGCCAACGGCTGATCTTCGGCTGCTGATCGTCCCTCAGGACGGCGAATGTTCCCAGTGTATGCGCCTCGCGGAGCTGTAACGTGTGTGCCAGTCGATCGCGTTCAGCCGCGAGAAAATTCCAGCCGCCGCCGTTTCTTACGTACAGTCCAAGTTTATCATCAGATTCGTATTTCTCGGGATATTTGAATGTCGCTTTGATCGCTCCGCGCAGCAAAACGTCGGCAGGCTGGACGTCGTACCGAGTATCGCTCAACCTCTCGATGACAGGATGGAAGGGAGCAAAGACGGCGCCGGTCTCAAAGGTAACGGTGAAATTACCGTCGTCGGATTGAATCGTGCCTTCTCGGTCGGGAGAAACCGTATTCAGCGTGAAAGAGTCGAAGACTTCAGACTGCTTGTCGGCGATGACATAGAATGCTTTGAGATACACCATGCCGCGCAGTGTCGGCGATAACTTATATACACCTGTGTATTTGTCTACGTCGATCGCGCGCAAGGGGACAGAGGAAATAGTGCTACCTTGCTGGACCTGCAGCGAAGGTGTCTCGGAAAAAGGAACGGGGCTTTCGATCCACACTTTCAGGAACGAGCCGTCAACGTCGTTCGATAATTCGGCTCGACCCGGAACAAACTGCCGGTTGAGAAAATGGTAGACGGGGAACGAGCGAGTCCCCCAAGTATTCTTGGCAGTCACTCTGACGATATCGGCCCCCGCGAGATTCCCCGGTATGGTCAACGAATCATCCCTGAATGAAAGGGTGTGTGCATCGTATTCGCGAACGGACCACTTCCTGGATGAGAACGTCCTCGTACCGATCTCGACGGACGCGACATTCCGGCTGTTCGGAAGAAGCGCTGTGATCGACCCCGGGGTCGATCTCAAAAAATCGACCTCAGGCGGATGGTTGAGGACGAAAGCTCCGGTGAGTTCCGAAGAATTTCCGGAATAGTCCGACGCAATGACTTTGAATTTGTGCAATCCTTCTGAAAAATTCCTCAACGCTACGACGCCGTCAAACTCGTTTCGCCTGTTGTAGAATGGAAGCGTGTTGCCTTCATCGACATAAAGTTTTTGAAACCTCCCCTTGCGCTCCTTCCAGAGGGCCCAATCGAAATCTACTCCCACCTGACGTGTCTCTTCTTCAGGAAATCGGTCGCGCTGCGAAGTAAAGATCGTCGTTCCGTCCACCTGAAATTCAAATTCGTAGACGCTTGAGCGATAGCGCGTGTTGTTGACCCTATCCGCTGCATCCACGGAAAAGCCGAGCGAACCGGTCACGCGTATCACTTCGGGGATGGTATACGAAGAACTGTTCTTTGCATGAGCCCGATACATTTTTGGAGAGAACTCATAGTCGACGAATGAATGTTCGTCCATCGGCGTGATGGCGAGGCGCCGGATGATCGGCGGCTCCGTATCGGTGAATCGCCTGATTTTCGGAAAAAGAAGCGGATTGACGGGGTTGAAATGCTCATCACGGATCTCGAAGTGCAAGTGAGCGTCGCCGCTGCCGCTTTCTCCGCTGAAGGCAACGACGTCGCCTTTTTGCACAGGATACTCGCCGGGTTGGAATTTCATTTCAACGGAAAATTTCCCCTTCTTCAGTTGTTCAGTTCGAACGGAGCGTTCCAGGTCATCCTTAAAAGCGCTGAGATGAGCGTAGGTCGTATAGAAGCCGTCTGCATGCCGGAGCACCAGATACCTTCCGTACCCGTAGGGGGAAACTTGAATTCGGGAAACATAGCCATCCCGAGAGGCGTAGACTTCAATTCCAATTCTGTTCCCTGTGCCGATGTCGATACCAGCATGGAAATGGGACGAGCGGAATTCGGCGAACGAGGACGTGATCTTTGGTCGCGCGTCGATTGGCCAGCTGTAGTCGTCAAGATTCGTCCGGATTGAGTCGAAGCTGGCGTATAGTGATTCAATCGAGGGAGAATGAGACGCCTCGGTGCTTGACGCCGCCGGATGTTCAGCATGGGACAACAGCAGCGACGAAGCGACTACGACAATCGCGATACTGATGGCCGGTAAAGCAAGGTATCGAGAATTAAAGATCTTCACGCCGCAACCTCTGAAGAATTCGTAGGAGCGGAGACGACAGTGTGTCGCAGCGCGCCGATTCCGGGTATTTCAGCATCGATCACATCACCCTCAACGACTCTACCGACGCCTTCCGGAGTCCCGGTATAAATAACGTCGCCCTCTTCAAGCGTGAAAATCGTAGAAAGAAAGGAGATGATAAAATCTATCTTATAGATCATTTGCGAAGTGTTTGAATGCTGCCGTTCCTTGCCATTCACGCATAATTTTATCTCCAGGTTAGACGGGTCCTTAACGCTTTCTTTAGGGATGAATGGTGAAAGCGGCGCCGATGTATCGAACCCTTTTGCAATCGACCACGGGTTTCCATCGGCTTTCGCTTCTTTCTGGCGATCGCGCATCGTCATGTCCAACCCGATTCCGTATCCTGCGACACAGTCAAACGCTTTCGATTGGGGTATATTCTTGCCCTGTTTGCCCAGCAAAACGGTCAATTCAACCTCGTGGTGAACATCATTCGACATTCTCGGCAGAACGATCGGTTCGCCGTTCTCTATGATCGCCGTCGATGGCTTGAGAAAAATTATAGGCGATGTTGGCGCGGACGACCCCATTTCCTTCGCATGCTTTGCATAGTTCTGCCCAAGGCAGAGGATTTTGCCAACCACGAATTTTTTGTGAGAGGGTAGTAGGGTAACTGATTTCATCGTCGGCACATAGTCATGGTAAGCATATAAAAATATAGTCAAGAGGCGAGACTTTATCAAGGGAGCGTTGAAGTAAACCGTCGTAAACTATACAGAAGAAGAAATTCGGATTCATTGAAAAAACTGTTTCAATTCAGGAATAATATTTTTACATTAGTGTACGGTAAATACTAAGGGTTGATATTGTCGCAAACGTATAGAAAAGCTGGCGTTAATATTGCTGCGGGTGAAGTTGTTGTTGAAAGGATCAAACGCAATGTTCGGTCTACTTTTACCAAGAATGTTCTAGCAGACATCGGCTCATTCGGTGCATTCTACCGGGCGTCGTTCCCGGGAATTAAAGATCCAGTGCTGGTTTCCAGCGTTGATGGCGTTGGGACAAAGCTGAAGATTGCGTTTGCGATGAAGCGTTTTGATACTGTCGGCCAGGACCTGGTGAATCATTGCGTGAACGATATTGCGGTGTGTGGTGCTCAGCCCCTCTATTTCATGGACTATTTCGCTGCTGGCAAACTCTCGCCGAAAGTCGCTGAAGAAGTTATCTCCGGTTTTGTCAAAGCGTGCAAGGATAATTCCTGTTCGATAATCGGCGGGGAGACAGCTGAGATGCCGGGAATCTACCGGGAGGGAGAATTTGACCTTGCCGGGACGATTGTGGGTGTTGTAGACAAAAAAAAGATCATAGACGGACGCCGTATCAGCCGGGGCGACGTGTTGATCGGCCTTCCATCGACAGGGCTTCATACAAACGGTTATTCTCTTGCGCGCAAGGTATTTCTTCCCGGCGTTCCGCTCCGCAAATTTCAAAAAGAACTGAACGGTACGCTTGGTAACGCCCTCCTCGCTGTCCATCGATCATATCTTTCGCCGATTCGTTCGCTATTATCGCAAGGGATCGTAAAAGGGATGTCTCACGTGACCGGAGGAGGGATCGTTGGCAACACGATGCGTGTGATTCCGCAAGGGATGCGGATCGAGGTTAACTGGAATTCATGGGAACGACCTGCTATTTTTACGATGATTCAGCAACAAGGAGGCGTGCCGGAAAACGACATGCGTAAGACATTTAACTTGGGCATCGGACTGATCTTTATAGTTTCACCGCGCCATGTTGAAACGGCGAGCCGCGTGTTGAGGCAGCAAAAAGAGAAGCCCTTTGTTATCGGGAAAGTTATTACAAACTGAAATGCTTGCATATGAAGCATTCAGCATTTACGTGGTATAGTGCGGAGAAAGCTAGATTTCAAAGTGGTGTTTGAACCAATACCATCTCTTGAATGTGAAAGGATAAATGGTTAAAGAAATGGCCTCCGATTGGCAGTCTCCTAATAACTTAGAGTTGCCAAAAGAAGAACTGCGAAACCGGCTTCTTGAAGCCCAGGGTTTTTCAAAAAAAATCAGTACTCTCAATGAAATTTCTCTCAAGATCGACGAATCCGCTTCTCGTGATCAGATCTTAGATGTGCTTCGCGCTGAAGTGTCGCGCCTCATCGAAGGCGAATGCGCATTCATTTGCCTGCTCAACAGGAGCAAGTCACATTACAGCGTCAATACGCTCAGCCGCGTCGCCGATTCTCTCGACATCAATCATGAATTGTTCGCCTCCGATGCGGGTATGCCCGGATGGACGATCCAGAATAAGTCAGGAATCTTTGTAGACGTCGAGTCTGCGCCCGCGTTCACTCCATTGCTTGAAGGAAAGTTCGTCGAAGTGGGGATCAAGTCACTGTTGATTGTCCCTCTTCGGACAAGTATCGAGATGGTCGGAGCGATCGGCTTTGGCTCGGCAAAACTGAGCGCGTACCATCAGCCGGATATGTGGCTCGCACAGCTGCTCAGTTTCCATATTGCAACGGCGCTTCGGCACACTGCAATGTTCGACAATGCGCAGAAGAGGCTCTCTCAAATTGAACTCGTGAACCGCATCGCCGGCCGGCTAACGTCGACGCTCGACCTCGACAGGATGCTGGAATTCGCCGCGGAAGCGATCCAGAAAAATTTTGCGTACTTCGATGTCACGATTTTCATGACCGATATCGAGACGAAAGACATGGTACTCGTTGCGCACTCCGGAAATTATGTTGATTTCCTTCCTCACGGCTACCGCCAAAAGCCAGGGTATGGAATCGTCGGGTGGGTGGGCATGTACGGGGAAAAAATACTTGCAAACGACGTGTCGACGGACGGCAGATACCTCGCATTCGCGTATCATAATACAAACTCCGAACTGGCGCTGCCGATCAAGGTGGGGACTGAAGTCGTCGGCGTGCTCAATATTGAAGATACCAAGCTGCACGCATTCGATGAGACAGACGTTATGGTGCTGAGCACGTTATGCGACCAGCTGGGGAGCGCAATTCACAATGCGACACTCTATAATGAGATCAAAGAATCGAACAAGAAGCTTCTGGAATTGGATAAACTCAAGTCGGATTTTGTCGGGATCGTTTCGCACGATTTTCGGACGCCTCTCTCGAGCATCATGCTTGCCGCAAAATCTCTCATCAAAAAAGAATACGTTGCAACAAACCAGCATTTCAAAGAATATCTCGGCATCATCATCGATCAGGCAGGGAAGCTCAGCCAGCTTGCCGAAGATACGTTGACGATCACGAAGATGGAATCCGGCCAACTAAGCTATTATTTCAAACTGGTGAACATCGAAACGCTGGTCAAGGAAGCCGTCTCGATGGTAAAATTTTCCAACAGGCATCAGCTTCAGTATCATATCGAGCTCGACGCTTCGTTCGTCAAGGGAGATCAGAGCAAGCTTCGGCAGGTATTGCTTAACCTGGTTTCCAACGCGGTGAAATATTCCCCGCGCGGAGGCATGATCGAAATTTCAGTGGTGAACCATGGTTCGGAAGAGATATTGACATCGGTGAGAGATAACGGTATCGGCATTCCGGAAAATCAACTGGAAAGACTTTTCCAGAAATTTTCGCGCGTCGATACAGCTGAAGTAAGCAACATCAAAGGTTCGGGATTAGGGCTCTGGATCAGCCGCGAAATTATCAAGGCGCACGGCGGAAAGATCTGGGTGGAAAGCGAAGTCGGCGTAGGAAGTACGTTCATGTTCACGCTGAAGAAGGGGAATTAAGGAGATTCCGAGGTCCCTCTCAGTGCTGCGCGTTCCTGGCTGCTTTAATGCTGTCGAGCGCGGCGATCGTCTTGGTCAGAAAATCCCGCCAGGTGACGTCGTCACGAGAAATCTCACCGACCTGCCTCTGAAAATCTCCTTCGTCTATTTTCCTCGCTGCAAAGAACTCCCTCACCTCACGTCTGTAGGCAGAATCGGGTACCGATCCGGAAATTTTTTCCTTTTCATTCAGCGCAAGCAATTCTGCATAGACGTGAACCAACTCATTTGAAAATTTCTTGGGGGCTGGAGTACTACAACCTCCAAGAATCGAGAATAACAATGGAGCACACAGAATGAGGATGATCGAGCGCTTTTGCAAGGCAGGGATTCCTTCTTGACTTTCGATGCCAATCTGACTATATTTTTGCCGCTAAAATACGGAAACCGCATCCATTTTACAAATTATTTGGGTTTATTCCTAAAAGAATGAAGAGCTAGGGTTATTTATGGCAACGACATCGGATTTGAAAATTGGCACTTTTTTGCGATTTAACGGAGAGCTCCATATTCTTGAAGAATACCAGCATCGGACACCTGGAAATCTGCGTGCGTTTTATCAGGCGAAAATGCGGAATATCAGAAGCGGGAGGACCATGGAGAACCGGTTCCGTTCAGGCGAAGAAGTCGAAATTGTGAGAGTTGAGAGAAAGCAATATCAATATATCTTCAACGACGGCCAGAGCTACCACTTCATGGACCAGCAGACATACGAACAGATTCCCATCGATGAGAAGATCCTTGGAACTGGAGCGAAATTCCTTAAAGAGGGACTCACCGTTGAAGTGATGTTCGACGGAAGCGATCCGGTCGGTGCAGAGCTTCCGTTCAATGTCGAGTTGAAGGTTGTTGAAACCGTTCCTGGCGTTCGTGGCGACACGGCAAACCCTGGGACGAAGCCGGCGAAAGTAGAAACCGGCGCGATGGTCAATGTTCCTCTTTTTATCAGCGAAGGCGAAGTTATCCGCGTCGACACTCGAACGGGTCAATACCTCGACCGTGTGAAGCAATAGTGTAGTGTCCGCCAATTCATCACTATGACGATGGAGCGATAATGGATTTAGCGTTCGTTAAGAAAGTATTGAAGCTGGTCGAGGAGAGCAACGTAAATGAAATTGAGCTGGAGGAAAAAGGCGTTCGGGTTCGGATCACAAAGAGTGCAAATAATGTCGGCGTCCTACACCAAATGACGCCCGCAATGATGCCGCAGCAGCTTCCCGCTGCGACGGCATCAACGCCTCAGCCTGCGCCCGAAGCCGCTCCAATCCCGGAAAAAAAATACCACGAAGTAAAATCCCCGATCGTCGGCACTTTCTATCGCGCTCCGGCTCCCGACGCGTCCAACTACGTCGAAGTGGGGCAGACCGTTGAAGAGGGAACGGTACTTTGTATCGTCGAGGCGATGAAGTTGATGAACGAGATCGAGTCCGACAGCTCCGGGAAGGTTGTGAAAATTTGCGTCGAGAACGGTAAACCAGTCGAATATAACCAGGTGCTTTTCCTCGTCGAAGCCGCCTGATGCTTTTTCCGCCATTCTCTATTCATATTGTGGAAATACGTTTTCCGAACAAGCCTTGGTGAATCCCGTCAATGCGGTTATTTAACAAAATTCTTATAGCGAACAGGGGTGAAATTGCCCTCCGCATCATACGTGCATGCCGGGAACTCGGGATCTCGACAGTTGCCGTATTTTCCGAGGCCGATCGGGAATCGCTCCACGTACGATTTGCCGATGAAGCGATCTGTATCGGACCTCCCGCAAGCAAGGAAAGCTATCTTAATATTCCGCGCATTCTCGCGGCGGCTGAAGTCACAAACGCCGATGCCATCCATCCCGGGTACGGGTTCCTTGCGGAGAATGCCCAGTTCTCGGAAATCTGTTTGACCTCTGGCCTTCAATTCATAGGCCCGAAACCGGAGATGATTACGGCAATGGGAGACAAGGCTCTCGCCAAGGAGACGATGAGGAAGGCGGGGGTGCCTGTCGTACCGGGAAGCGACGGAATTGTGAAAGACGTTGAAGAGGCAAAGCGGCTGGCGAATGAAATTGGAATGCCCGTCATTATCAAGGCGTCGGCGGGAGGAGGCGGTAGGGGCATGCGCATCGTTCGTTCCGACAACGAGGTCGAGAACGCGTTCCAGACAGCGCGCCACGAAGCCGAATCGGCATTCGGGAATTCCA
>Ga0265338_10000127_pt1 | contig 139864 bp, 124 predicted proteins | sample 42126metaG_FD_193579 | JGI IMG/M metagenome (GOLD analysis project Ga0265338, IMG submission 193579) | Rhizosphere microbial communities from Carex aquatilis grown in University of Washington, Seatle, WA, United States - 4-21-26 metaG | ecosystem: Host-associated > Plants > Roots >...
GCGGCAACCAGGGGCCTATAACGCCGTGGTTGCCGCAACCACGGGGCGCTGGCCGTGCCTCGCGGGCTTTTTTGACACGGGCAGGCCCGTCCCGGGCGGCCGGTCAGCCGACCGGGACGCTGGGACTGGGCAGGTCAGGCAGCAGCGCCTGGGGGGCGTTCCCTTCCGGTCCTACCAGTTCGCTCACCGCAGCGCGGGCGGCCGCCAGCGCCTGGCGGCTGACCCGGTAGTGATGGCCGCACAGCAGCAACTCGGTGCGATGGGGGCGGGCGGCGGTCGGCGGCATGACCACGCGCACGACCGGATTGGCGGGGCAGCAGCAGGCCGGACCGAGTGCGACCGGGCGGGCGGCCTCGATGGTGTCGTCGTGCAGCGGGCCGGTGGCGGTGCAATTCCGGGCGGCCGGGGGCCGGGGGCTCGCGTTCATGGGCCTTATCCTCGCCGGGCCCGCGATCGGCCAGCAGAGACCAACATCATCGCGGAACGGGACGAACGTCCCGGCGGCCGCTGGACATTCAGCCGCGGCGGCCGGAGCGGACCGGGCGGCAGACTCGGAGGCACAGGGCTCCAGGCGGGGCCCTGCCGGGGAGCGGCGCCCGCGCCGTGGAACCTGAGCCGACCTCACCCGCATGGAGGAACCCGATGAGCACCGAGCACCGGCCGCTAGTGCTGGTTTCCGCGGCCTCCGGGCGCGGGTCGACGACGCGCATCGCCGAGGTTATCGGCCAGACGCTGGCCAGCCACGGCATCGCGGTCGACATCGCCGCGCCCGCGGCGGTCGACTCGATCGAGGACTATGACGCCGTCATCCTCGGCAGCGCCGTGTACGCGGGCAGCTGGCTCGCCTCGGCCAGGGACTTCGCGATCCGGCTGCACGACCCGCTGGCCGATCGCCTCGTCTGGCTGTTCTCCAGCGGACCGGTCGCTGACCGTTCCGGTGAGCTCATCGAGTCGATGGAGCAGGAACCGGCCGACGTCACCCGGATCCGCCAGGCGGTCGCGGTCAGCGGCCACCGGGTGTTCGCCGGCAAGCTCGACGCCCACGCTCTCGGCATCGCGCAGCGAGCCTCACTCCTGGTGTCGCACGGCACGGGCGGAGACTTCCGCGACTGGTCAGCCATCACGCAGTGGGCCGACGCCATCGCGGCCGAGCTGACCGCGCGGGAAGCTAAGGAGCCATCATGACAACCAAGCCCATCGTGGTCGCCACCGACGGTTCGGCCCACGCCATGCGCGCGGTCGAGTGGGCCGCCCGGGAGGCCGCGCTGCGCGGTGCGCCGCTGCGGATCGTGTCCGCGTCCGGGATGCTGCCGAGGATGCGCGTGCCCGCGCGAACCGCGGACACCGAGACCGTCGCCGCTCACCTCAGCCGGGACCGTGACCAGGCCCTGGCCCGCGCGGCCAGCGCAGCCGCGGCGGCGGCCCCTGGCCTGACGGTAGCGGTCGCGGCGGTGGACGGGCCGCCTGCGCTGGCGGTCAGCCGCAGCGGCAGCGGTGCGCTGCTGCTCGTCGTCGGGTCACACGACGGCGGCCCGATCACGGCCATGGCCCTCGGTTCGGTCAGCCGCTACGCGGTCGCCCATGCCGCGTGCCCGGTCGTGGTGGTGCGGGAAGCGACCGCGGTCACCCGCCGCCCGGTGGTGGTCGGGATCCGCGTCCTGGAGGACTGCGGCGCCGCGCTCGCGTTCGCGTTCGCGGAAGCCCGCCTGCGCAAGGCGCCGCTGCGGGCCGTCTACGCGCGGCCGCCGGGGGATCCCGGCGCCGCCGACACGCAGGCGATCGAGCTGGACGACCTGCTGAACGACTGGCGGGGCAAGTACCCGGACGTCGACGCGACCCAGGATGTCGTGCGCGGTCACCCGGCCCGGGTGCTGGCCGACCAGTCCGCCGAGGCCAGCCTGGTCGTGCTCGGCCGGCACGACACCAGCGGCTGGCTGGTACCTGGCCCCGCCCGGGCCGTCCACGCGGTGGTCAGCCGCGCGCACGGCCCGGTCGCCATCGTCCCGCCGCAAGCCGCCTGAGGACTCTGCCATGACCACGCGTACCTATCAGGCACCGGAAACCGTGCCGTCCGGCGGCGCGCCGACGGCGCGCTGGCTCGCCCTCGCCGTGCTGTGCGTGTCGCTGCTGATGGTCAGCCTGGACAACCTGGTGCTCAACGTCGCGCTGCCAACCCTGGTACGCGACCTGCGGGCCACCACCACCGAGTTGCAGTGGATCGTCGACTCCTACGTGATCGTGTTCGCCGGCCTGCTGCTGGTGGCGGGCAGCATCGCCGACCGGGTCGGGCGCAAGCGGGTGTTCATCGCCGGCCTGGCCGCGTTCACGGCCGGCTCTACCTGGGCCGCGTTCTCCGGCTCAGTCGGCCTGCTGATAGCCGCCCGGGCCAGCATGGGCATCGGCGGTGCGATGATGATGCCGTCCACGCTGGCGATCATCACGAACATGTTCCGCGACGGCGGCGAACGGCAGCGGGCGATCGGAATCTGGTCGGCCACCACCGGGGCGGGCATCGCGCTCGGCCCGATCGTGGGCGGCCTGCTGCTGTCCCGGTTCTGGTGGGGGTCGGTGTTCCTGATCAACGTGCCGGTCGCGGTGCTCGGCGGGGCGCTGGCCCTGCGGCTGGTGCCCGAGTCCAGGAACCCGGAGGCAGTGGCACCGGACTTCCCCGGGGCGCTGCTGTCCATCGCCGGCCTGGGGCTGCTGCTGTGGTCGCTGATCGAGGCGCCGGCCCGCGGCTGGACTTCACCGCTGGTGCTCGCGGCCGGCGGCGGCGGCCTGGCCGTGCTGGCACTGTTCACCGCCTGGGAGCGGCACAGCTCGCACCCGATGCTCGACCTGCGGTTCTTCCGCAACAGGAGATTCTCGGCCGCGGTCGCCTCGGTCGGCCTGGTCATGTTCGGGCTGTTCGGAGCGCTGTTCGTGCTTACCCAGTACCTTCAGTTCTCGCTGGGCTACTCGGCGCTGCAGGCCGGCCTGCACGTACTGCCCGCGGCCGGCGCCATCGCCGTCGTCGCGCCGCTGTCCACCATCCTCGTCCGCGTCGCCGGGACAAAGGTGACGGCGGGGGCCGGCTTGCTCGCCATCAGCGGCGGTCTCTGGCAGATCTCCACGGCCTCGACGACGACCACGTTCACCGGCATCCTGGCCGGCCTCATCCTGCTGGGCGTCGGCGCCGGGCTGGCCATCCCGGCCGCGACCGCGTCGGTGATGGGCGCGGTCCCAGCCGACCACGTCGGCGTCGGGTCTGCCGCCAACGGCACGTTCCTGCAGCTGGGCGGCGCCCTCGGGGTGGCCATCATCGGCAGCCTGCTGAACACCCGCTACCAGGGCACCATGTCGGGTGCGCTCGCGCCTTACCACCTGCCGCACGGGGTGCTTGAGCCGGTCCTCGGCTCCGTCGGCGGCGCCCTCGGGGTCGCCGGCCAGCTGGGCGGCCTGGTGGGGGCGGAACTCGGCCGGCTAGCGCGGACCGCGTTTGCCAGCGGGATGGACCTCGGCCTGGCGACGGGTGCCGCCGTCGCCGTGGCCGGCATGGTGATCGCGCTGCTGGCCCTCCCGTCGCGGGAGAGCAAGTCGCGCTAGTCTTCCTTCCTCCCAGCCGGCCACGGCCACCGCCGAACGCGGCATCACCTGCTGGCGGGGCCATCTGGCGCATCCGGAAGGACCAAGGTCCCGGGCTCCCGGGCCGCAAGTGTCGTTATCGTATAGGGAGGAACCACCGCCCGTTCCGATGACAGATCGGAACGGGCGACGACGGACAGGTGATCACCGTGACGAACCAGGCAGCAGACAATCCCTCCTCGCGGCCGATCGGGGTCTTCCTGCTCGACGACCACGAGATTGTCCGCCGCGGCGTCCGTGACCTGCTCGAGGCGGAGCCGGACATCAAGGTGGTGGGCGAGGCCGGGACCGCGTCCTCCGCGCTGGCCCGCATCCCGGCGCTGCGGCCGGACGTGGCCGTGCTTGACATGCGACTGCCCGACGGCGACGGGGTCGAGGTATGCCGCGAGGTGCGCTCACGGATGCCGGAGGTGGCGTGCCTCATCCTGACCTCCTTCGGCGACGACGAAGCGCTGTTCAACGCCGTCATGGCCGGAGCCGCCGGTTACGTGCTGAAGCAGATCCACGGCAGCGACCTGGTGGGCGCGGTGCGCACCGTGGCGGCCGGGCAGTCCATGCTCGACCCGCAGGCCGCCAGCAAGCTGATGGCCAGGCTGCGCGGCCAGCAGAAGAAGAGCGACCCGCTCGCGTCGCTCTCTCCCCAGGAACGCCGGATCCTTGAGCTGATCGGCGAGGGCCTGACCAACCGGCAGATCGGCGAGCGGCTGTTCCTGGCGGAAAAGACGGTCAAGAACTACGTGTCCGCGCTGTTCGCCAAGCTGGGCATGGAACGGCGCACCCAGGCGGCCGCCTTCGCCGTGCGCGCCTTCGGCGACCAGCAGCACGACAACGCGGGCAGTTAGCGGGCAGCGGTCGCGCATCCCGTCAGCGCCAGCGGCTTCTTGCTGGCCGGCGGCGGCTACTCACCTGGCCGCACCTCGACGTGCGCTGGCGGGCAGCTCGGGGTTCCCTCGGTCACCAGCGCCGCGACCAGTGGCTCCCCGGTTCGCCGGTCCAGCAGGCGGACCGGGACCGAGCCCGGCACGTAGCGCTCTCCCCAGTCCATGAGGCCGACCAGGACCGGATAGAGGCCTAGGGCCTTGTCCGTAGGCAGGTACTCGTGCCTCGTCCGCGCGCTCTTCTCCCGGTACGGCACCCGCTCGAGCAGGCCGTCAGCGGTCATCTCGGCCAGGCGGCGGCTCAGCAGGGACCTCGACAGCCCCAGGTGCTGCTGAAAGTCCTCGAACCGGCGGACTCCGTTGAATGCTTCCCGCAGTACCACCAGCGTCCAGGGCTTCCCCACGATGTCCAGCGCCCCCATAAGCGGGCAGCCGGCCAGGTCCGCCGTTCTCCAGTCCACCCGATGACTGTACCTCTTGCGTTCCCGTGGAGAACTCAGCTAACGTCTGGGTTCTCGATAAGAACCCAATAGGCCCGGAGGGTAGTCGTGGCATACAGCACGCTGAAGGTCCGCTCCTCGCACGGGGTTGCGTTCGTCACCCTGGACCACCCCCCGCTCAACCTGCTCGATCAGGCCCTGATCGCCGACCTGGCGGCCCTGCGCGACGACCTTGCCCGCGACGACAGCGTGCGCGTCATTGTCTTCGACAGCGCGAACCCGGAGTTCTTCATCGCCCACGGCGACATGGCGGTCGTCCGCGACCCCGCCGTCCTGGCGTACCTGGCCGAGATGGACGGTCCCGCCCCGATCACCGCGCTCGTCGACAGCTACCGGGCCCTCGAGAAGGTCACCATCGGCAAGGTCTCCGGGTACGCGCGCGGCGCCGGCAGCGAGTTCCTGCTCGCCCTCGACATGCGGTTCGCGGCCGACGGCACCGCCTGGTTCGGCCAGCCCGAGACGGCCCTGGGCATCTTCCCGGGCTCGGGCGGCACCCGGTACCTCCCCCAGGCGACGGGCCGGGCCCGCGCGCTGGAAATCATCCTCGGCGCGGACCGCTTCGACGCCCGCGCCGCCGAACGCTATGGCTGGATCAACCGGGCGCTGCCGCCAGGCGAGCTCGACGACTACGTGGAACGGCTGGCCCTCCGCATCGCCTCCCACCCGGCCGAAGCCGTCAGGGCGGCCAAGCAGTGCGTGGACGCAGCCGACGCGCAGGCCGAGGACCGGCTGATCCGGCAGCTCTTCCTGAGCGACGAGGCGCTGGGCCGGATGGGCCGGGCGCTCGACGCCGGCGCCCAGACCCGCACGGGCGAACTCGGGCTCGAAGAATTGATCGAGCGCGCCAACCCGGTCTTACCTTCCCGGAAGGCGCGGCGGCCCGCCTGGAGCCCGGCCAGGGAGCCGCGGCGACCTGGAAGTGGCGGTGGCCACGGTCGTGCGGTGGAGCGAGAGCCGCCATGTCCGCGGTGAGGTGACCCGCTGGGCTCCCGGCACCGTCGCGGAAGTGGCCCGGCTCCGGGTCACCGGCAAGCCGGCTGACACGGCGGTCAGGCAAATCTCGACTGGCAGCGCCGCCTAACCCGACCGGTTTAGCCGGGAATACGACGGCAGCCCGGGATGCTGGCCGGGGTATGAGCGTCCAGCCGCTGCATTTCAACGCCTTCATCTGGCCGAACGGCTACCACGAGTCGGCCTGGCGGGTGGTGGACGACGACGTGCGCGGCGTCCTCGGCCTGCCTTACTACGCTGAGATCGCCCAGGTCGCCGAGCGCGGGCTGATGGACTCGATCTTCCTGGCCGACAACATCGCCATTCCCGAGTACCGGGTCACGCACCTGCCGCAGACGCAGTTCGACCCGGTGGTGGTGCTGTCCGCACTGGCCGCGATCACCAGCCGGATCGGCCTGATCGGGACCGGGTCGACGACCTACAGCAAGCCGTGGGACCTGGCCCGCCGCTTCGCCACGCTCGACCACATCAGCGGCGGCCGGGCGGGCTGGAACATCGTGACCACCAGCACCCCGCTGGTGGCGGCGAACTTCGGCCAGGACAGCCACCCGGAGCACGCCGACCGCTACGCGCGGGCGCATGAGTTCGCGGACGTCGTGCAGCAGGCCTGGGACAGCTGGGAGGACGACGCGGTCGTCGGCGACCGGGAGCGCGGGGTGTGGGGCGAGCGGAGCAGGCTGCACCCGCCGCGCCACCACGGCAAGTACTACGACGTCGAGGGCATCTTGCCGTTCCCCCGCTCGCCGCAGGGGTGGCCGGTGCTGGTACAGGCCGGGCAGTCGCCGGCCGGGATCGGCCTGGCCGCCCGGTACGCCGAGCTGGTCTTCTCCGGCCCGCCCTCGCTGGCGGCGGCGGTCGAGTTCCGGGCCGAGCTGCACCGGCAGGCCGCCGCGGCCGGCCGCGACCCGGGCCAGGTGCGCGTGCTGCCCGGGCTGATGATCACCCTGGGCGGGACCGAGGCCGAGGCCCGGGCCCGGGCGACCGAGCTGGAAGAGCTGGCGAGCGACGAGTTCCGGTGGCAGAACCTGCTCTACATGACCGGCCACGACCCCGACCGCTTCGACCCGGACGCGCCGTTGCCGGCCGAGCTCTACGACGGGCGCCCGCTGCCGGTGAGCGCGGCCCGGCGGCTGTACGAGGGGGCCCGGGCGAACCCGGGCCTGCCGCTGCGAGACCTCGCCCGCAAGCTGAGCGACGGCTGGAGCCAGAACCAGTTCGCGGGCACCCCGGAGCAGCTGGCCGACCACGTGATCGCCTGGCAGGAGGCCGGGGCGGTCGACGGCTTCACCATCATGGGCTCCACCCTCCCCCGGGAGCTGGCGGCGTTCACCGAGCACGTCGTGCCGATCCTGCAGGGCCGCGGGCGCTTCCGCACCGAGTACGCGCAGAGCACGCTGCGCGGTCACCTCGGCCTTAACCGGCCCCCGGGCTACCGCGGGCAGTTCCGGGCGGCCGCTGGCGACCGGGCTGGACACCCCGGGGCTTAGCGTGGCCGGGGGCCTGGGGCTGGCCGGGGACACCCGGCCGGCCGGCCCCGAGGCCGCGCGCCGGCAGCCTCGGGACTAGTGGCAGACGATGACCTGGGCGAGGTGACGGCGGGACGGCTGTGCCGGGTGCGCTCAGGCCCGCGCCGCTTCCGGCTGGCCCGCTGCGTCGCGGGCCAGCGCGCCGACCAGGCGCCAGGTCCGGAGGCGGTCCTCGTCGGTGGCGAAGGCGGCCGGGCTGACCCGCACGTCGGTCGCGCCGGCGTCAAGGTAGCGCCGCAGCCCGGCCGCGACGGTCTCCTCATCGCCGATCAGCGCCAGCTCGGCCGGGTGGCTGATGCCCTCGCGGGCCAGGGCGGCCTGGTACGACGGGCTGCGCCCGTACCCGTCGAGGTGGCGGCGGGCGTGCGCGCGGGCGGCGTCGGGATCGGCGGTGACCGCGGCCGGCACACCGGCCGCGATCCGCGGCGCCGGGCGGCCCGCGCCCGCCGCGGCGGCGGTGATGACGGGAACGGTGAGGGAGGCCAGCGTGCGCGGCCCGGTCAGGTAGGGCAAGGTGCCGTCGCTGAGCTCCCCCGCCGCCCGCAGGGCCTGCGGTCCCATGGCGGCGACCAGCAGCGGAACCCGGGGCGTGACCCCGCCGCCGAGGGCGGCGGCCGGCAGGCCGGACAGGTCGGCGGTGAGCGTCGGGCCGCGGACCTCGGCCGTCCCGGTGTCGAGCAGTGACCGCACCGCCCGCAGGTAGTCGCGCAGGTGCCGGACGGGCCGGTCGAACGGCACCCCGAATACCCCCTCCACCTGGGCCCGGTGGCCGGGCCCGAGGCCGAGGGCGAACCGCCCGCCCGCGGCCAGCTGGGCCGCCTTGGCCTGGCTGGCCAGGACCACTGGGTGGCGCGGGTACATCGGGACGGCGGCGATCCCGATGACAACCCGCGGGACCTCCCGTGCCACCAGGGCGGCGACGGTGATGCCGTCGAGGTCGATCCCCTGGTTCAGCCAGATGTCGTCCACCCCGGCCGCTTCCGCCTCCCGGGCGCGCTCGATGGCGAAGCTCAGCGCGTCGGTGCCGCCGAGCGCCGCAGCCGGCGCCGAAGTCGCCAGCGAGATCCCGAAACTCATCAGATGGCCGCCTTTCAGATAATCCCTACTGAATTTATAGGTTAGCCGACGGCGCATGTCCCGGGCCGGCCGTCGCGGCCGCGGGCGGCGGCTGGCTGGCCTCCTTCCTTACCGAACGGGTGCCGGCGTCGCCCGGACGGCCAACGCCGGCCTGACGGCCGCCGCGTATTGCTACTATTCAGACTGACATAGTAGGATTTATTACCTCAACGCTGTTGACTACCCCTGGAGCACACCGAACTTGTCAGCGCTATTTACCCCTCGCAGAGCAGGCGGACTGGCCGCGGCGGCGGCCCTCGCGCTGACGCTCGCGGCCTGCTCGTCCTCTTCGTCCGGATCGGCCGCCTCGCCGGCCGCGTCCGCCAGCGGCTCGGCCGCGGCCGCCAGCGGCGGCACCTACAACATCGGGCTGATCACGCCCACCGGCGGCATCAACCCGCTGACCACCACCCAGTACGACACGATGTTCGCGGTCGGCCTGGCCTCGGCCACGCTGGTCAACACCAACGGCAGCGGGCAGCTCAAGCCGCAGCTGGCCGCGTCGTGGCAGGAGTCAGCGGACAAGCTGTCGTGGACGTTCACGCTGCGGCCGGGCCTGAAGTTCAGCAACGGCAAGCCGCTGACGGCCAAGGACGTGGTGGCGACGTTCGAGAGCATCATCAGCCCGAGCAGCCAGTCGCCCGCCGCGTCCAGCTTCTCCGGGATCCTCAAGTCGGTCACCGGTTCCGGCCCGTCAGTGGTGTTCCACCTCGACGCGCCCTACGCTGACTTCCCCTACCTGCTGTCCGGGGCCAACACCTGGATCCTGCCGGCCGGCACCAACGCCGCCAACTGGATCAACAACCCGGCCGGGGCCGGGCAGTTCACCCTCGAGAAGTACACCGCCGGGCAGGGCATCAGCTACAAGAAGAACCCCTACTACTGGGACGCCGCCGCGGTGAAGCTGGCAGCCGTGAACGCCACGTTCTTCAGCTCGGACCAGCAGGAGCTGCTCGCGTTCCAGAGCGGGCAGATCGCCCAGCTCAGCGTCAGCCCGACCATCGCCGCCACCCTGGGCACCAGTTACCGCTCGGTGAAGTCGGGTTACGTCAAGTTCGACGGGCTGACGTTCAACGTCAACAAGGCCCCGTTCAACGACGTGGCCACGCGCCAGGCGGTGGCCTGGGCGCTGAACCGCCCGGCGATCGTGCAGACGGCCTACGCGGGCCAGGCCGCCGTCGGCAACGACGTCGCCACCTTCCCCGGCTACAGCGTGCAGCCCACCGGGCTGCCCCAGCGCACGCAGAACCTGCCCGAGGTCAAGAAGCTGCTCGGCAGCAAGGTGATCAGCTTCACCATCACCACCTACACCGACGAGCAGACCTACGCCCAGCTCATCCAGCAGGAGCTGAACGCCACCGGCAACTTCAAGGTCTCCCTGGACGTGCTCACCGAGTCGGCCTACTACGCCAGCGGCGCCGCCTCACCGTGGCTGTCGGCGCCGGTGACGCTGACCGACTGGGCCAACCGGCTGCCCGCGCAGCTGTACGCGCTGATCTACGCCAAGGGCGCCGCCTGGAACGCCTCCGGCTTCAACAGCCCCCAGCTCGGCCAGCTGGTGGACCAGTACGAGGCGGCCACCTCGGCCAGCCAGCAGCAGGCGCTGGCCAACCAGATCGCCGCCATCGAGTACGCCCAGGTGCCGGTCATCGTGGCCGCGTTCCAGCAGAGCGCCGTCTACGTCGGCAAATCGGTGCAGGGCACCTTCCCCAACGGCCTGCAGTTCTCCGGCGGGTTCGACCTCCGGGGGATCACGGTCTCCGGTTCGTGACCAGGGACCAGGCGTGACCACCGCCGCCCGGGGGGAGGAACTTGCCTCCCCCCGCGGGGCCGGCTCGCTGTCCGAGCGGCAGGGCCGCATCCTGGGCCTGCTCGGGCGGCGGCTGATCCAGATCCCGCTGGTACTGCTGGCCGTCTCGGTGCTGACGTTCTGGCTGATCCAGCTGGTGCCGGGCGACCCGGGACGCAACGCGCTCGGCCAGTACGCCACCGCCGCCCAGGTGCAGGCCTGGGACGCGCAGAACGGGGTGTCCGGCTCGGTCGTCCCCCGCTACCTGCACTGGCTGGGCGGGTTCTGCTCCGGCCACTGGGGAACCAGCTTCGTCTACCTGGTGCCGTCGCGCCCGCTCATCCTCGGCCACCTGGCCAACAGCGCGCTGCTCGCGCTGTACGCGTTCGTGCTGCTGGTGCCGGTGTCGCTGATCCTCGGCTCGGTCCAGGCGTACCGGGAGGGGCGGCGGGCCGACCGGGCCATCACCATCTCGCTGATGACGCTGTCCTCGGTGCCGGAGTTCGTCATCGGGGTACTGCTGCTGGTGGTGTTCGCGGTCGGGCTCAAGGCGTTCCCGGTCCAGTCGGCGGCCGACGCGACCGGTGACCCCGGCCAGCGGATCCACGCGATGACCCTGCCCGCGGTGGTGCTCGCCGTCTCCTACCTGGCGGTGCTGGCCCGGATGGTGCGGACCGGGACGGCCGGCGCGATCACCGCGCCGTTCCACCGCACCGCGGTGCTCAAGGGACTGCCGCCCGGGGCGATCGTCCGCCGCCACGTGGCCCGCAACGCGCTGATCCCCACCCTGCAGCTGCTCGGCATCTACCTCGGCGGCCTGCTCGGCGGCAGCGCGGTGGTGGAGACGCTGTTCAACTACCCCGGCCTGGGCGCGGCGCTGGTAGTCGCGGCCGAGCACAAGGACGCGGTGCTGCTCACCGACGGTGTCATGATCACCGGGGTGATCGCGCTGCTGGCGCTGCTGCTGACCGACGTGTGCCTGATCCTGGTGGACCCGCGCATCCGGTTCGAGAGCCGGGAGGGCTGATGGACTCGCTGCCTGCCCAGCTCGGCACCGCCGCCGGGCCAACGGAAGAACTGGCCACGATGGCACCGCCCGCCGCGCCGGGCGCCACCCGGCGGCGGCTGCGGGCGCTCGCGCGCCGCCCCACGTTCCTGGTCAGCGCGGTCATCGTGCTGCTGTGGGTGGTAGCCGCGGCCGGCTGGCACTGGTTCGGGCTCGACCCGTACGGCAACAGCGGGCAGACACTGGCCGGGCCGGGCTGGTCGCACCCGTTCGGCACCGACAACCTGGGCCGCAGCGTGTTCGTGCGGACCCTGGCCGGGGCGGACACCGCGCTCGCGGTCGGGCCGGCCGGCGCGGTCCTCGCTACCGTGCTCGGCAGCGCGCTCGGCGTCATCGCGGGCTACTTCCGCGGCTGGGTGGACACCGCGCTGATGCGGGTGTTCGACGTCCTGGTAGTGCTGCCGCCGCTGATCTTCCTCATCGTCATCGTGGCCGCGTTCGGCGCGTCGGTCCCGGCCCTGATCGTCATCATCGGGGTGGTATTCGCCCCCGGCATCGCCCGCATCATCCGGGCGGCGGTGCTGGCCGAGATGGGCAAGAAGTACGTGACAAGCGCCCGCCTGCAAGGCGAGTCGGCGGCGCGCATCATGGCGGCCGAGCTGGTGCCGAACGTCGCGCCGACGATCATCATCCAGGTCACCCTGAGCCTGTCGTCGGCCGTGCTGATGACCGCCACGCTGTCCTTCCTCGGGCTCGGCCAGCAGCCGCCGTCGCCGGACTGGGGCCTGGCCATCAACCAGAACATCGCCTACGTCGAGACCGCCTGGTGGACCGTGATCTTCCCCGCCCTCGCGGTCGCGTCGCTGGTCGTCGCCGTCCAGCTGATCGCTGACAACCTGAAGGAGACCTGGTCGTGAGCGGGGCACCGGCCAACCCGGCCCCGGCCGCAGCGGCGCCGGGCGTGCTGACGGTGCGGGACCTCACCGTCTCCTACCGCGGCCGCGGCCAGCTGGTGACAGCGGTGCGCGGGCTCAGCCTGGACGTCGCCGCGGGCGAGTCGTACGGGCTGGTCGGCGAGTCCGGCTCGGGCAAGAGCACCGCCGCGATGGCGCTGACCCGCTACCTGCCGGCCGCCACCGAGGTCACCGCGGCCGAGCTGTCAGTCGCCGGGACCAGCGTGCTCGGCCTGGACCGGGCCGAGCTGCGCGCCTTCCGGGCCAGCACCATCGCGGTCGTCTACCAGGAGCCCGGGCTCGCGCTCAACCCGACCATGCCGGTCGGCGAGCAGGTCGCCGAGGTCTACCGGCTGCACGGTGCTGGCAAACACGGTGCGGGCAAGCACAGGGACTACCGGGCGGCGGCCCGCGCCGCCACCCTGGCCGCGATCGGGCGGGTGCGGCTGGCCGACCCGGCGGCGATCGCCCGCCGCTACCCGCACGAGCTGTCCGGCGGCCAGCAGCAGCGCATCGTCATCGCCATGGCGCTGGCCAGCGAGCCCCGGCTGCTGCTGCTCGACGAGCCGACGACCGGGCTCGACAGCCGGGTGGAGACCGAGATCATGGCGCTGATCGACGGGCTGCGGGCCGAGCTGGGCTTCGCCAGCATCCTCATCAGCCACAACCTGCCGCTGGTGGCGGCGCACTGCCAGCGCGTCGGCGTACTCCAGGGCGGCGTGCTGGTCGAGGAGGGAGCGGCCGCAGACGTGCTGCTGGCGCCGCGACACCAGTACACCCGCGCGCTCATCGCGGCGCTGCCCGACATCAGCGCCGCCCGTTCCCAGGGGGCCGACCGCTCCGCGCCCACCGGTTCCCCGGCCGCCGCAGGCGGGGCGGGCGAGACCGGGGCCAGCCGCACCCGTTCGGGCTCATCCGGAAAGGAACCGCTGGTGACGGTGACCGGCCTCACCAAGCGGTACCAGCGCAAGACCGTGCTGCGGGACGTGTCCTTCACCATCGGGCGGGGCGAGGCGCTTGGCCTGGTCGGCGAGTCGGGCAGCGGGAAATCGACCCTCGGCCTCAGCCTGGCCGGGCTGACCCGCTACCAGGGGACGATCAGCTTCGCGCCCGGGGCCCGGCCGGCCGATGCGGGCGCGGGCGGGGGCTTGCGCCCGGGTGGCCGGACCGCGCCGCGGGTCCAGGTCGTGTTCCAGAACGCCGACGCGTCACTCAACCCGCGCCGCACCGTCCGCCGGGTACTCGCCCGGTCGATCGAGCTGCTCGGCGGCACCCAGACCGTGGAGGAGCTGGCCGACCGCACCGGGGTGGCCGCCGACCTGCTCGACAAGCTGCCGCAGCAGCTATCGGGCGGGCAGAAGCAGCGGGTGGCCATCGCCCGGGCCTTCGCCGGGCCGGTACCGCTGGTGATCTGCGACGAGCCGACCTCGGCGCTCGACGTCTCCAGCCAGGCGCGGCTGCTCGACCTGCTGGCCGAGCTGCGGGACCGGACCGGGGTCTCGTACCTGTTCATCTCGCACGACCTGGCGGTGGTCCGCCAGGTGTCGGACCGCATCGGGGTCCTCTACGACGGAGAGCTGGTGGAAGTGAAGGACGCCGACGAGATCTTCACCGCACCCGAGCACCCGTACACGCGGTCCCTGGTTGACTCGGCGCTGGCGCTGCGGCGCCCGGCAGGCAGCAGGTAACCGGTGCCGATCGAACTGCGCGCGTGGATCAACCCGCAGCCCTACGCCAACAGCTACTCGGCCGCGCCCATCGCCCGGGAGGCGGCCTACTTCACGCCGGTGCCCGAGCCGGTCACCGCCGATCCGGACTACATCACCGCCGAGGCACGCGAGTACGAAGCGGCCGGGTACCACGCCAGCATCATCCCGCAGAGCGCGACCTGGCCCGGCGGCACGGTGACGGCCGCGTGGGCGCTGGCTCACACCACCCGGCTGAAGGTGGTGCTTGCGCACCGGCCGGGCACGCAGGCGCCGACCGCCGCCGCCCGGGCGGTGGCGACCCTGGACCGGCTCTCGGCCGGCCGGGCCGGGGTGCACCTCATCCTGGGCAGCGCGGGCGGGTCCGACCTGCCGCGGGACGGCGACCCGGCCGACCCAGGCGGTCGCGGCGCGGGACGCCGCCCGCCGGGCCGCGTGTCATGCGGTCGCGCGTGCGGCTGGAAAGGACTGACCTGGAGCTATGACTGCTGACAACCGCCACCGCGCCCACCTCACCGCGTTCCTGACCGGCGTTGGCTACCACGAGTCGGCCTGGAAGCTGGCCGACCCGGCCGACCTGGCCGGCCCGGCCCGGTTCGGCGTGCTGGAACGGGCGGCGCTGACGGCCGAGCGCGGGCTGCTCGACGCGGTGTTCCTGGCCGACTCCCCTGGCCTGGCGGTCTTCCGTGCCCGCTACTTCCCCCAGGTCGGCTTCGACCCGCTCGAGCTGCTGGCGGCCCTGTCCCGCTCGACCTCGCGGATCGGGCTGATCGCTACCGCCTCCACCACCTACAGCGCGCCGTATGACCTGGCGCGACGGCTGTCCACGATCGACCACCTGTCCGGCGGGCGGGCCGGCTGGAACATCGTGACCACCCGCTACGCGGGCGCGGCGGGCAACTTCGGGCTGGCCGCGCACCCGGACCCGGCCGACCGCTACGCGCGGGCGGAGGAGTTCGTCGACGTGGTGACCCGGCTGTGGGAAAGCTGGGACGCCGACGCGGTGCTGGCCGACCAGGACAAGGGGACCCCGGAGCAGATCGCCGAGTCAATCCGCGCCTTCCCGGCCTTCCGGTACACCACCGAGCTGCAGTTCTCGGTGGCCTACGGGACGAACAGCCACGGTCAGCGGCGGGCGGCGACCGAGGCGGTGGCGGGCGAGATCGCGCCCGCGCTGGGCTGGCGGCCAGCCGGTTCCGCGCGGGCGGCGGCGGAGCGGACGGCCCGGGCGTGACCGGCCGGGTGCACGACGAGCCGCTGACCTTGGCGGCCTACGCCATCTTGACTGAGCCCGGTGACCAGGCGCGGAACTACCACGCGGCGCTGGGTCTGTTCGAACACGCCGAACGTCTGGGCATCGAGGGCCTGTGGGTGCGCCAGTTCCACCTCCGGGCGGCCGGGCCTGAGCCGGGCGGCGGGCTGCCGTCGCCCTTCGTGTTCCTGGCCTGGCTGGCGTCCCGGACCCGGCGGCTGCGGCTCGGCACCGCCGCGGTCACCCTGCCGCTGGAGAGCCCGCTGCGGGTAGCCGAGGACGCCGCCGTGCTCGACGCGCTGTCCGGCGGGCGGGCCGAGCTCGGGGTGGCCAACGGCGGGTCCGCCCCGGGGCTGGCGGAGCTGTTCCGCGGCTCTGCCGCTGACGGGGCGGACGGGAACGGGGCGGCCGGGGGCGACCCGGATGCGCGGCGGGCGGCCTACCAGGCCGACCTGGACCGGCTGGCCGGCGCCCTCGACGGGGCCGCCGTCAACCAGGCCGGCGCCCGGCTCAACCCGCCCAGCCCCGGCCTCGCCGCCCGGATCTGGGAGGCGACCCTGACCGAGCGCAGCGGCTACGACACCGGCCGCCGCGGCCACGGCGTGCTGATCGGCACCACGCAGGCGGTGCCGGCCGAGGTCACCGCCCGCGCGTACCTGCGCGGGCTGGACGAGTACAACGGCGGCGCCGCCAGCCGTCCGCCCCGCCTTGGCCTGGCTACCCTCATCTACCCGGCCAGGGACCGGGAAACGGCGCTGCGCGAGGCGCGGGCCGGGATCGAGGAGAAGTACGCGTGGGGCCGCGCCTTCCTGCCACCCGCCACCACCGTGGCGGAGAAGGCGGCCTCCATCTGCCTGCACTACGGCACCGCCGAGCAGATCACCGAGTCCATCGCGGGCCAGCCCTGGTACCGCTACGCCACCCAGCTGATGGTGCAAACCGAGCTGTGCTACGCCAGCTACGAGCAGCGCGCCGAGGCACTCGAGCTGTTCACCCGCGACGTCGCGCCCGCTCTGGGCTGGGCCGGCCCGGTGCGGGCGGGCGGCCGCAGCTCGTTACCGCTGGCACCGGAACCGCAGGGCGTGAATGCCAAGAGGTCACCGGGTCACCTTCACGGCAGGAAGCGGGCGCTCGATGCCATCGATCGTCACGCAGCGCGAGCAGCGCGGCGTGGCCACCCGGCCACGCCGGCCACCCGGCCACCCGGCCATCCCGAACCTCAGCCACCCGGACACCCGCACCGGCCACATTTCATGCGAATGCGAATGCGGCTACGGCCACGGCCACGGCCACGGCCACGGCCGGAGAGTGCGGGTTGGAAATAAATGGTGCTATGACACGTAAAAGTTTCCGATTCGATAAAAGTTTCCATACCCTGAGCACCGTTGCTCTCGTTGGCAACGCGGGTCACGCACGCACTGAACTGCGTCGGCTAAGTCGGCGCCAACCTGGACGGGGGCGCCGGCCGCGGCCAGCAGCCGCGGGCTCTCCGGCGACGGCGCGTCGGGCGGACCCAGGGTGCGCTGCAGCAGGCCGTCCACGATCTCGTAGTAGCCGATCGCGCGCAGCGGCGGCGAGTAGACGTGCACGGTGACCGCGCCCGCATGGTGGGCCATCCGGTGGATGCCGGCGCCGGGAAAGGAGAACGAGTCGCCCGCCGCGTAACCGCGCACCCGGCGGGGCCCGCCCACCGGCAGGCCCTCGTTGGTGACCTCGCCGACGATGACGTAGACACCGACCGCCGAGCCGTCGTGGTCGTGGAACCCGGTGTCACGCAACCCGGAAGTCACCTCGAGCCAGGCCTCCGAGTCCTCGTCCGCCCACAGCTGCTCCGAGACGTCCGGCGGCAGCGCGGCCAGGTTCACCAGGGCGGCCGCGCGGCCGGCCAGGGCCGCGCACTCGCCCGCGGACAAGGGCGCCACTAGCGGCCCGCCGAGTGCTCGGCCAGCTCGGCCACGTAAGGCGTGCCGTCGCGCCAGGCGGTGACCTGGGCCGGGCGGCCGAACACCTTCAGGTAGTTTTCCACGCTGTCCTTCACCAGGTCCCACTGCGTGACCGGCTCGTAGTCGGTCTCCTCGCCCGGCTCGACGAACGGGGCGAGCGGCTCGAGCACCCGGTCCAGGGCCGGGTAGTAGAAGATGGCGGTAGACCGGCGGGTCGCGGTGCCGCCGGCCACCACGCGGTGCCGGGCCGGGCGCAGCCGCCCGTTGGTCCACCGGGTGAGCAGGCTGCCGGTGAAAACTAGCAACGCGCCGGGCACGACCGGCGCCGCAACCCAGTCGCCGTCCGGCAGCTGCACCTGCAGACCGTGATAGTCGCCGTCCTGGGCGAGGACCGTCAGCACCGAGCCGTCGGCGTGCTCAAGCAGCAGCAGCTTGTCCTCGTCGCGGGCGGTGTCGGGGTAGCTCCAGGTCGGGTAGTTGTTCACGGTCAGGCTGAGGTGCGGCAGCGGGTCGACCGGGAAGGTAGCCTCCGGCAGTCCCTGCGCCCGCGCGTAGAGGCCGAGCACCTGCTCGGCCAGCGACTGCCCGGCGGCGATGTAGCGGAACGTCAGGTCCCGCAGCTCGGGGTCGTCGGCCGGCCAGACGTTGTGGTGGGCGTAGAGGCCGAGGTACTCCTCGGCCAGCCCGGCCGCGCGGGCGTCGGCGGCGTTGTCGAACTGGCCGACGCTGAAGCGCTCGAGTTCCAGGCGGCCGAAGTCGTCCGGCCACTGCCGCCAGCCCCGGTAGGGGTGACCAGTCGGGCTGGCCAGCTCGGCCTTGCGGCTGCGGGGCAGGCTGAGCAGCCGGCCGATCCGCCGGTCGAACTGGCCGATGACCTCGATCGGTACCCCGTGGTTCACCACCTGGATCACGCCGACGGTCTCGGTCGCGTCGCGCACCAGGCCCAGGACGGACGCGGGAGCATCCGGGCGGGCGGCGGCCGCGAGGTCGATCACGGGGATGGGAGACGTCACTTCGGTTGCCTGCGTCATTGCTTTCTCCTGGCTAGATCGGATCGATTAGCTGGCCGGCGCCCGGCCGGCCAGCAGCCGGCGGAGCGCGCCGGCCACGGCGGCCGGCTGGGCGGTGACGATGTCCGCGCCGCCGGGGACGGTGATCACGGCGGTCTCGGGCGCGCGCTCGCCCAGCCCGGCCTGGCTGGCCGCCCGCACCGTCTGGTCGTCACCGATCAGCGCGGCCGCGCGGCCCAGCCCGGCAAGCTCGTCCCACAGGGCATCGGCCGCTGCCGCCCCGTCGTCACCAGGGGGTAGCGCGGGCGGCTGGCTGCCCGGGTGGTGCCGCCACGCCCAGGAACCGTCGGCCTGCTGCAGTAGCTCGTGCAGCACCTCCCGGCGGAGCACGCCGTCGCCGGCGCCGGGGCGCCTGGCGGCCAGCGCGGCCAGGGCGTCGCCCCGGCTGGGGAACCGCTCGGGACCCGGCCACCGGGCCGCCCGGCCGCCGGGGAGTGTGCCGACCAGGGCAAGCGCGGGCACCAGGAGCGGACTCCGGCGGTGCAGCGCGAGCGCGGTGTCCGCGCCGAGTCCGGCCCCGGCGACGAGCGAGGCGCGCGGGGCAAACGACCTGACGGCCTCGGCCACCGACGGCGCCAGCCTGCCCGGCTCGTACCGCCCGTCACGGCGCCAGTCGGAGCGCCCGTGGCCGGGCAGGTCGACCGCAACCAGCGGACGGCCGACCGCCGCGGCGACGGCATCCCAGCTGCGGGCGCTGCCCCCGATGTCGTGCAGCAGCACCAGCTCGGGCGGCCCGTCGCCCCAGAACACCGCGCTGACGTGCCCGCCCGCCGGAACGTTGACCCAGCTACGGCGGACCCGCGGCAGAGCGGCAGCGGTCACCCCGGACTCGGCAGCGGTCTCGGGGAGGAGCGCGAACTCGTCAGTTAGCTCGGCGAACGTGCCGGACTCAGCAGCCATGGGTAAAGCTTCTCTTCTACTGCCTGATTTGTCAATAAAACTGACCAGTTTAATAGGAAATAGCGGGGGCCGGTGGGCGCTGGGCACGGGGGCAGGCAGCACGGGGGCAGGCAGCACAGGGACGGGCAGCACAGGGACGGGCGGCGTTCAAGATCAGCGGGACGGGCGGCGCTTACGCACAGCCTGGTCAGCCGCTGGCCTCGGCCTCCGCGACCAGCAGGGTCTTGCCGATGGTGGCGCGTTCCTCGATCGCGGCATGCGCGTCGCGGGCCCGGTCGAGCGGGAAGCGCTGGCCGATGACCGGCCGCAGCGCCCCGCTGGCGGCCAGGGCGAGCGCCTGGCCGGTCAGCTGCCCGCTCCGCTCCGGGGTGAGCGGGCCGATGGCGATCCGGGCGATGCCGGGCCTGGCCCCGGCCGGGATCTCGGCCGGGCTGCCGCTGGCCAGGCCGAACCCAGCGTAGCGGCCCCCCTCCCGCAGCAGCGCGAAGGCGTCGCGGCCGGCGGCGCCGCCGACACCGTCGTAAGCGACGTCGACCGGCCCCGCTTCCCGGCGAACGATGGCTGCCCAGCCGGGCTGCCGGTAGTCGACGGCCAGGTCGGCGCCGAGTTCCCGGGCCACGGTGAGCTTGCGCGGCCCGCCCGCCAGGGCGACCACGCGGGCCCCGGCCCGCCTGGCCAGCTGCACGAGCAGGCTGCCGACACCGCCAGCGGCCGCCTCCACCAGCACGGTCTCCCCCGGCTGGAGGCTGGCCGCGGCGACCAGCGCCAGCGCGGTGCGCCCGTCGGCCAGCAGCGCCACCGCCTGGTCGGCCGACAGCGCGTCCGGGACCGGGAGCAGCGCGCTGGCAGGGACCGCGCACCGCTGCGCGTAACCGCCGCGGCCGCCGGTGGCGGTCACCACCCGGGAGCCGACCAGGGCGGGGTCGACGGCGTCGCCGACCGCCGCGACTACGCCGCTGATCCCGTTGCCGAGGACGGCGGGCAGCGCGGGCGCCATGGCCGGATGCGGCGGGCGGCCAGCCCTGATCTGAGTATCGACGAAGGTGATGCCGGCGAACGCGGCCTCGACCACCACCTGGCCGGGGCCGGGGACCGGGTCGGGCAGTCCGGCCGGCGTCAGCACCGACGGCGGGCCGAACTCGGAGATCACTACCGCTAGCATCGGGCAGGCATATTTCCGGAGCAGATCACTCCGGAAATCTACACCGGAACAAGGCGCTCCGCAATTAATACCGGCGGTCATTACGCTGTACGCCATGGCCGAGGACACTGCCCGCCGGCGCGGACGCCATGCTGAGGGCGCCCGCAACGACCAGCGCCTGCTCGAGGCCGCCCGCGACGTGTTCGCCGCCCAGGGGACGGCCGCCACCGTTGCCGCCATCGCCGCCCGGGCCGGCCTGGGCATCGGCAGCCTCTACCGCCGCTACGGCGGCAAGACCGAGCTGCTGCAGCGGCTGTGCCTGCTGGCGATGGAGCAGACCGTCACCGTCGCCACCGAGGCCCTGGCCGGGGCGGATGCCACCGCCGCGCTTACCGGCTACATCCGCGCCTGCGTGGCCCTGCGCACCGGGGCGCTCGCCCCGCTGGCCGGCACCATTGAGGCCACCCCGCAGATGTGGGAGCTGAGCCGCCAGGGGCTGCGCCTGCACCAGGCCATCACCGACCGCGCCCACCGGGACGGCCGGCTGCGGCCCGACGTCACCGCCCTCGACATCTCCTGGCTGATCGAGCAGTTCGCCCGGACCGCCCCGGCCGCAGACGCCGGCGACGATGCCCGCAACGTGCACCAGCGGCTCCTCGCCATCGCGGTCGACGGCCTCTACGCGGCCGGCGGCGACCCGCTGCCGGGGAGCGCGCCGACCGTGCGGCACTACCGGCAGCGCTGGCAGACGGGGCCGGCCGGTTGACGCGATCCGGGCCGGCGGCTATTTTAGTTCACATATTAACTAAATGGCCTAGCGCCTGGATCACGACACTGGCCGGGAGGACCGTGAAGTTCCTCGCGAGCACCCTCGTCCCCCGGCACAGCACCGGGCTCGGCCAGCCGGCGCTCGGCCAGCGGGAACGGTTCCGCGAGCTGGTCGGCCTGGCCCGGTGGGCGGAAGACGTCGGCTACGACGCCTTCGGCGTCGGCGAGCGGCACAACCCGGCGCTGCTCTCGTCTTCCCCGGCCGTCATCTTGTCGCACATCGCGGCCAGGACCAGCCGGATCAGGCTGGTGACGACCGTGGCGGTGCTGTCGCTGACCGACCCGGTGCGGGCGGCGGAGGATTACGCGACGCTCGACCAGCTCAGCGACGGCCGCCTTGAGCTCATCATCGGCAAGGGCGGCGATCCCGTCGCCCCCACGGTGTTCCACGTCAGCCAGGCCGACCTGCACGACCGGCTCGAGGAAGGCTACGAGCTGCTGCGGAGGCTGTGGCGGGAGGAGAACGTCAGCTGGCAGGGACGGTTCCGCCCGCCGCTGGCGGGGGCGACGATTGAGCCGCACCCGCTGCAGCAGCCCGCCCCGCGCGTCTGGCACGGCTCGGCGACCAGCAAGCGCTCGACCGAGCTGGCCGCCCGCTGGGGCGACCCCCTCTACTCGGCCAACGGCCTGGGCCGGGTGGAGACCTACGCCGAGCTGGTGGACCACTACCGCGAGCGCCTCGCCCACCACGGGCACGACCCCGGCCGGGCGCTGGTCGCGGTCGGGGTCCACTCGCCGATCATCACCGACCGCTCGCAGGACGCCGTGGCGCTGGCCCGGCCGATGTTCGAGGCGTCGGTCCGGGCGCACTTCCCGGACCGACGCCGGTTCCCGTTCGACTCGCTCGAGGACTTCATCGAGAACGGGTCGGCTCTTGTCGGCAGCCCCGGCCAGGTCGCCGAGAGGCTGCTCGGCCTGCAGCGCCGGTTCGGCAACCAGGTCTTCGGCGTCGGGGTGGAGGGCTTCTTCTCCACCTACGCGACCGGACTCGGCGCTACCCGGGGGTACCTGGAGCGGTTCTTCGCCGAGGTCGCGCCGGTGCTGCGAGCCGAGGTCCCGGCCAGCATCTGGGACCAGCCGCCGGGCTAAGATCGCCGGCATCGTCGAGACACGATGGGCGCGAACTCATGGGCAGCGAGGCACCGGACGGGCGTTGGCCGCCGAACATCCCCCAGCGGGAGTGGGACCTGTGGACGTCCTTCTTCCCGATGGAGGCCGAGCTGTGGCAGTGGCTCAGCCGCAAGCTGCGGGACGACGCGGACCTGTCCGAGGCCGACTGGCAGGTGCTTGACGCCCTCGGCAACACGCCGGGCCACGCCGCGCGCGCCTTCGAGCTGGCGCGGCGCACCGCGTTCAGCAAGAGCCGCCTGTCCCAGCACGCGGCGCGGATGACCCAGCGCGGGCTGCTGCGCCAGCACGCCGCCGCCGACGACGGGCGCGGCCTGGTCATCGAGCTCACCCCGCGCGGCCTGGCCACCTTCCGCACCGCCCAGGTGCACCGTGCCCGGCACATCCGCCAGGCGGTCATCGAGGCACTGGAACCGGGCGAGCTGGACGCGCTGATCACCGCTTCCGCCCGGATCCGGGACAACCTCCGCCGCCTCAGCCACGCCGATCCGGTCAAGAATAACGATTGAATAAAAACGATCGGAATAATAGGATTTAGGGCACACGGCAACCTTTCCTCGAGGAGGAAGAAACGTGACCGAGACCCTGACCAGCCGCTTCGAAGTCCACCCGGCCAGTCCCCTGATCGGCGCCGAGATCAGCGGCGTCGACCTGACCCAGCCCGTCGACGAGCAGACCGCCCAGGCCCTGCGCAAGGCCTTCTACACCCACAAGGTGCTGGTCTTCCGCGGCCAGCAGCTGTCGCCGCTCCAGCACGTCGAGGCGGTGCGGATCTTCGACGAGCCCTTCGACCACCCGCTGTGGGTGCACCGGCACCCCGACAGCAGGCTCGTCTACACCTTCGACCTGGAAAAAGCCGGCAACGCGGCCCACTGGCACGTCGGCGGCACCTGGCGCACCCCGCCGTTCAGTATCGAGTCGCTCACCTACCAGGTGGTGCCCGAGATCGGCGGGCACACGCTGTGGGCCGACCTGCAGGCGGCCTACGACGGCCTGTCCGAGCCGGTCAAGGAGCTGCTTGAGTCCGTCAGCGGCGTCTACAGCGCCGACCCGGGCGACGGGACGTACGACCGGAAACGGGGTACCGAGACGGTCGAGCACCCGGTCGTGCGGGCCCACCGGCAGACCGGCCGCAAGGGGCTGTTCCTCAGCGAGGGCATCCAGCGGCTGAGCGGCGTCAACGAGGCCGAGGGCCGGGCGCTGCTGCCGTTCCTGCTGACCCACGCCTCCTCGCCCAACTACACGGTCAGCTTCGGCTGGAAGCCGGGTGACTTCGTGCTCTGGGACAACCTGGCCACCTGGCACTACGCCGTCAACGACTACGACGGGCCGCGGGTCTACCGCAAGGTCATCGGCGGCTAGCCCGCGTCTAAGAAGCCCGTGAGGCACGGCCAGCACCCCGTGGCTGTGGCAAACACGGCGCTATAGCTATAGGCCCCCGGTTGCCACAACCATGCCGCCGGGAACGGGGGGACCCCGGCCGCCCGGGGGCATGGGCACTTTTCCAACACGCCTCAGCCCGGAGGGCTGGCTAGGCTAGAAAGGTAGGCGTGCCGCACCCGCTCGACAACCCGGTCCACTCGTCGCTGACCGGGCCGCACGCCCGGTTCGCGGAGCGGCGCGGCCGGGTGCTGCGTTACCCGGTCGACGTCTGCCCGTTCCTCGCCCTGCCCGACCAGCCCGATGAGCCGGACTGGGCCGCGGCGGCGAGCCTGGCCGGCCCGGGCGGGCAGGTGATGCTGGCCGGGGCCCGGTTCCTGCCCCCGGTGACCTGGGAGGTCGCCGTCATCGGCGAGGGCGTGCAGATGACGGGCGAGGACCTGAAGGTCGCGGCCGACCCGGAGGCGGTGGTCCTCGGCCCGCGGGACGTGCCGGAGATGCTCGACCTGGCCGGGCGGACGAAGCCCGGGCCGTTCCTGCCGCGGACCTTCGAGCTCGGCCCGTACCTGGGCATCCGCCGCAACCAGGCGCTGGTGGCGATGGCCGGGGAACGGCTGCACCCGCCCGGCTGGACCGAGATCAGCGCGGTCTGCACGGACCCCGCCTGGCGCGGGGAGGGGCTCGCCACCCGGCTGATCCGGGCGGTCGCGGCCGGCATCCGGTCCCGCGGCGAGGTCCCGTTCCTGCACGCGGTGGCGAGCAACGTCACCGCGATCAGGCTGTACGAGCAGCTGGGCTTCCGGCACCGGGCCGCCACCAGGTTCACGGCGGCCCGGGTACCGGAAGCCTGACTGCCTAGCCAGGCGGCCTTACTCGGCGACCCAGGCGTCGGTCAGCTGGGCCAGCCGCGCGTCGGCGCCGAACACCACCCCGTGCACCTTGGCGCTGGTGGCCAGGACGGTGGTCAGCTGGAAGACCGGGACGGTGTAGGCCTGCTGGATGATCCGCTGCTGGGCCGCGGCGGCGGCCGCGTTCTGCGCGCCCGGGTCAGTGGTGGCGTACTCCTGGGCGAAGTAGCCGTTGAGGGTGGGGTCGTTCACCTTGTAGAAGTTACTTCCGGCGGAGGAAAACTGGGTGGCCAGCACGGCCGCGTTCGCGTTGGACAGGTTCCCCCAGGCGAGCTGGTACTTGCCCGACACCAGGGCGGTGATGTACTGCGGCACCGTGCCGGTGGCCAGGGTGACCTTGACGCCGACCTGCTGCAGCTGCGCCTGCAGCAGCTGCAGCGCGTTCTGGTTGGGGCCGAAGTTGGCGGCCCAGCCCAGGGTCAGGCTGAGCTGCTTGCCGCCCTTTTCCCTGATGCCGCCCGCCCCCGGCGTCCAGCCGGCCGCCGTCAGCAGCTTCTCGGCCGCCGCCGGGTTATAGGTCAGGTCCTTGCTCAGGTTGGTGTAGCCGACCGTGTCGTTGGACAGCACGCTGGTGGCGACGGCGAAGTCGGGCGTCAGCACCGCGTCCCTGATCGCGGTGGGGTTGATCGCCTGGGCGATCGCCTGGCGGACCTGGAGCTGCTCGGTGACCGGGTTGTTCTGGATGAACGTCAGGCCGAAGGCGATGCCGGGGTTGGCCTTGGTGATGACGGTGTAGCCGCCGTTGCGCAGGGTGGCGATGTCCTGCGGCTGCACGTTGTCGATGCCCTCGACCTGACCCGAGGTGAGCACCCCGGTGCGCACGCTCGGCTCCGGGGTGATCTTGAAGTCGATGCCGCTCAGGTGGGCGGCGCCCCGGTTAGCCCGGTCGGCTGGGCCCCAGTCGTAGCCGGCCCGCCGGGCTAGCACGACCGACTGGCTGGGCGAGTAGCCCTGCAGCGTGAACGGGCCCGACCCGATGACGCCCTTGCCGGACGCCCAGTCGGCGTAGGGGATCTTGAGCGTGCTCGGCCCGACGATGTCGACGCTGCTGAGCTGCTGCAGGAAGATGCCGTGGGGCTTGGCGAACTTCACCGTGAGGGTGAGCGGGCCGGTCGCGGCGGCCCCGGTGAAACCGGGGAAGTCGCCCGCGACCCAGCTCGCGGCGGCGCCCAGCTGGCTGATCTCGTTGAAGTTGTCCGCCACCACCTGCGCGGTCAGCGGGCTGCCGTCGGAGAAGGTGACGCCGGAGCGGAGGGTGAAGTCGAACTGGGTGGCGCTGGCGTTGACGGTCCACTTGGACGCCAGGAACGGCAGGATCTGCCCGGTCTTCGGGTCCTGCTCGGTCAGCGTGTCGAACAGCTGCCGGGTCACGTAGAGCTGGTCGTTGCCGCTGCCGCCGCCCCACGGGGAGATGCTCAGCGGGTCGTTGGCGAGCGCCCACTGCAGGGTGCCGCCGGAGACCGGGGTGCCCGCCGCAGCGCCGGTACCGGACGAGGTCCCGGTCCCGGCGGCGGCCGGCGCGCTGCTGCTGCCGGAGGAGCCGCAGGCGGCCGCGGTGACCGCGACCAGGGCGGCCGCGGCAGCGGAGACGGCGATCCGCCTAGCAGAACGGGTGCGGCGGGATGCGGTTGGCATATCTTTCCTCACTCCTGGACAAGGGTTGTGCTACGGGGAAGCTGGGCACCCGGGATGGCCTCCACCAGCTGCCGGGTGTAGTCGTGCCGCGGCCGGTGCAGCACCTCGTCCACCGGCCCTTCCTCGATGACCTGGCCGCGGGCCATGACGCAGACGCGGTGGGCGATCCGCCGGACGACGGCCAGGTCGTGCGAGATGAACAGGTAGGAGACGCCGAACTCCTGCTGCAGCGAGGCCAGCAGGGTGAGGATCTGCTCCTGGATGAGCACGTCGAGGGCGGACACCGGCTCGTCCAGCACGACCAGCCGGGGGCCGAGTACCAGCGCCCGGGCGATGGCGACCCGCTGGCGCTGGCCGCCGGACAACTCGGCCGGGCGGCGCCCGGCCATGTCTCCCGCCAGGCCCACCCGGTCGAGCCAGGTCACGGCCCGCCGCCGCTGCTCCGCCCGGCCGCCGAGGCCGAACGAGCGCAGCGGCTCGGCGACGATGTCGCCGACCGTCATCGTGGGGTTCAGCGACGTGTACGGGTTCTGGAACACGTACTGGATCTCCTGCCGCAGCCGGCGCAGGGCCGGGCCGCGAGCGGTGGTGACGTCCCGCCCGTCGACCAGGACCCGGCCGCTGGTCGGCTCGACCAGCCGGAGCAGCATCCGGGCGGCGGTCGTCTTGCCCGACCCCGACTCGCCCACCAGGCCGAGGGTCTCGCCGCGGGCGACGCTCAGGCTGACGTCGTCGACCGCGCGGAACGCCGTCTTGCCGCCCGCCGCGTCCGGTACCTGGAACTCCTTCACCAGGTGCTCCGCTTGCAGCACGACCGCACCGGGATCAGCTGGCGGCACCGCGGGCCCCCGGGCGGGGGCGGCGGGGGCGGGAGCGGTGACGGCAGGGCGCCGGGCGGTCACCGCCAGGCTGGGGGCGGCCTCGATGAGCGACCTTGTGTACGGGTGCTCCGGGGAGCGCAGCACCTGCTCCGGCGCGCCCTGCTCGACGATGCGGCCCTCGTGCATCACCAGGATGCGGTCGGCCCGGTCGGCCGCCACCCCCAGGTCGTGGGTGATCATCAGCACGCTGGTGCCCAGGTCGCGGGTCATCGCCTGCAGGTGGTCGAGCACCTGGCGCTGCACGGTCACGTCGAGGGCGCTCGTCGCCTCGTCCGCGATCACCAGGGCGGGCCGGGCGACCAGGGCGATCGCGATGAGGACGCGCTGCCGCATGCCGCCCGACAGCTCGTGCGGGTACTGGCGGGCCCGGGCCGACGGCCGGTCGAGCCCCGCCGCCGCCAGCGCCTCGACCGCCAGGGCGGGCGCGTTGCGCCGGTCGGCCAGCCGGTGCAGCAGCAGCACCTCCGCGACCTGCCGGCCGACGCGCAGCACCGGGTTGAGTGACACCGCCGGGTCCTGCGGGATCAGCCCGACCCGCCTGCCGCGGACCGCCCGCAGCGCCCGCGGCCGCAGCCGGGTGAGGTCCTCGCCGCGCAGCAGCACCCGCCCGCCGCCGACCTCCGCACTCGGCGGCAGCAGCCGCACGATCGAGTGGGCGGTGGTCGACTTGCCCGAGCCGGACCCGCCGACCAGGGCCACCGTCTCGCCCGCGGCCACCGTGAAGCTGACGTCGCGGACCGCCTGGACGGTGGCCCGGCGAGAGCGGTAGCCGACCGACAGGCGGTCGACCAGGAGCAGGGCGTCACCTTCGGAGATACTCATGAGCTCACCTGCCCGAACGCGCGGGAGATCCGGTTGGCCGCCAGCACCGTGGCGACGATGGTCAGGCCGGGCAGGGTGGTGAGCCACCAGGCCGAGTTGAGGTAGTCCCGGCCGTCGGCCACCAGCGCGCCCCACTCCGGGGCCGGCGGCTGCACCCCGAAGCCGAGGAAGCTGAGTGAGGAAACCGCCAGGATGGCCTCACCGAACTCCACCGTGGCCAGCGTCAGCACCGGCCCGACGGCGTTGGGCAGCACGTGGCGCAGCAGCACCCGGCCACGGCGGGCGCCGCCGACCACGGCCGCCTCGATGTAGGGGCTCTGCCTGATCTTCAGCACCTCGCCCCGCATGACCCGGGCCGAGCCGCCGACGAAGGCGAGGCCGACCGCGAACGCCACGTTGGTGATGCCGAAGCCGAGGGCGATGATGACCGCCAGCGACAGCAGCAGGCTGGGGATGGCGAGCACCACGTCGACCAGGCGCATGACCACGGAGTCGACCCAGCCGCCGAGGTAACCCGCCAGCAGCCCGGTCGGGGCACCGATCACCAGGCCGACCGCGATGGCGATCAGCGACGCGCGCATGGACAGCTGCGAGCCGTACACCACCCGGGAGAACAGGTCGCGGCCGATCTCGTCGGTGCCGAACAGGTGCTGCCAGGACGGCGCCGCCTTGATGTCGACGGTGACCGCGAGGGCGCTGTCGGGCGCGACCACGCTGGGCAGGAAGGCGGCGAACACCACCAGGGCGACCCAGCCAGCGGCCAGGGTCAGGCCGGGCCGCCGGGCCAGGTAGGAGGCCGCGTAGCGGACCCGGCCGACCCGCGGGTCGCGGGGCTGGCGGTCCGCGGGCGCGGACAACGCGACGGCGCTGCCGCCGACCGCGGGGCCGACGCTCGCGCCGATGACGGCAGGGCTGATGCCGGCCGGGCCGGCCAGCGGCTCTTCGGTCTGGCTCATGGTGATCAGGCCACCGCCAGCCGCGAGCGCCCGGCCAGCACGACGCGCGGGTCGAGCAGCGGGTAGGTCAGGTCGACGACCAGGTTGATGACCACGAAGACAACCGCCCCGAGCACTACCATGCCCTGCACCACCGGGATGTCGGCGTTGGATACGGCCCCGTCGGTCACCTGGCCAAGCCCGGCCCGGGAGAACACCGTCTCGACCACCACGGCGCTGGTCAGGAGCTGCCCGACCAGGAGCCCGGAGATGGTGACGGTCGAGGTCAGCGCGTTGCGCAGCGCGTGACGGAACTGCACCCTGGCCTCCGACGCGCCCTTCGACCGCGCGGTGTCCGCGTACGGGGACGTCAGGGCGTCGTCGAGGCTCCTGGCCAGCAGCGACGAAATGAACGCGCCGGTCGGTATGGCCATCGTGATGCCGGGGAGGACCAGGCTCTTGATCCCCTCGTTCCCGGTGCCGGGGAAGACGTGGACGTCGAAGGAGAACACCTGCAGCAGCATCAGCCCGACCCAGAAGGTGGGGACCGCCACGCCGAGGGCCGGCAGGCCGAGCAGCAGGTTCCGCAGCCAGCCGGACCGGGAGTAGGTGGCCCACAGCGCCAGCCCGCCGCCGAAGACGAGCGCGAGCAGCAGCGCCGTGCCGATCAGGGCGAAGGTGGACGGGAGGTTGTCTCCCAGGATGGCGGAGACCGGCTCGCCGGTGATGTAGGACCGGCCCAGGTTCCCCTGGAACAGCTGGCTCAGGTGCAGCCACCACTGGTCGTAGACCGGGCGGTTAAGGCCGAACGACGCCTTCAGCGCGTTCAGCTGCTGCGGGGTCAGGTCGGTCGACTGCCCGCCGGTGACGGCGTCGACCGCGTTACCGGGCAGCGCGTCCAGGATGAGGAACGTCACGGTGTACGCGGCCACCAGCACGGCGAAGGCCTGCAGCACGCGGGCGGCGACGTACCGTCCGAGAATCCGGCGGGTCAAGGCCCAGTCGCTCCAATCCTGGTCAAAGAAGCTATGTCGATAAAGTCGATAGTTTATATGGACATTACGCCAGCCGTCCCGCCGGCGCAACGGGCAGCGGGGGCGCCCGCGGCCGGGAAAGCCGGCCAGGCCGGGGAAGCAGAAAATTTCCTACTTTGCCGATAGATTTTACCGACTAACCAACTTAGGGTGGGGACATGACCGACACTCCCCCGCTTCACCTCGCGGTCGCGCTGGACGGGGCCGGGTGGCACCCGGCGGCCTGGCGCGAGCCCGACGCCTCCCCTGACCAGCTGTTCAGCGCCGCCTACTGGGCCGGCCTGGCCACCGAGGCCGAGCGCGGCCTGCTCGACTTCGTCACCATCGAGGACTCCTTCGGCCAGCAGTCCGGCCGCTACGACGGGCCCGACCCGCGGGCCGACCAGGTGCGCGGCCGGCTCGACGCGGTGCTCACGGCCAGCTGGATCGCACCGGTGACCAGCCACATCGGCCTGGTGCCGACCGCCACCGTGTCGCACACCGAGCCGTTCCACGTGTCCAAGGCGATCGCCACCCTGGACTACGTCAGCCTCGGCCGGGCGGGCTGGCGCGCGCAGCTGTCCCGCCCGTGGGAGAACTCCCTGTTCGGGCGGCGCGAGGCGGCCGAGTTCGAGCTCGCTGACTTCACCCGGCCGCACGTGCAACGGCTGATCGCCGAGGCCTTCGACGAGGCGGCCGACTTCGTCCAGATCGCCCGCGCGCTGTGGGACTCCTGGGAGGACGACGCCGAGATCAGGGACGCCGCCACCGGCCGGTTCATCGACCGGGACAAGCTGCACTACACCGACTTCCACGGCCGCTGGTTCAGCGTCCGCGGCCCGTCCGTCACGCCCCGCCCGCCGCAGGGCCAGCCGCTGGTCACCGCGCTCGCGCACGCGACCATCCCATACCGGTTCGCCGCCCGGTCAGCCGACGTCGTGTTCGTCACGCCGCGGGACGCCGGCCACGCCCGGACGATCATCGCCGAGGTCCGCGCCGAGCAGGCCGCGGCCGGGCGGGAGGACGAGACCCTGCACGTCTTCGGCGACCTGGTGGTGTTCCTCGGGGAGACCGAAGCCGACGCCGCCGGACGCAAGGCGCGGCTCGACGACGCGGCGGGCGCACGGTACGCCAGCGACGCCCACGTCTTCACCGGCACCCCGGCCCGGCTGGCCGAGCTGCTGCTCGACTGGCAGCGGGCCGGGCTGACCGGGTTCCGGCTGCGCCCGGCGGCCCTGCCCGCCGACCTGCTGCACGTCACCAGCAGGCTGGTGCCGGAACTGCAGCGCGCGCACTCGTTCCGTACCTCCTATACGGGCACCGGCCTGCGCGATCGACTCGGGCTGCCCCGGCCCGCCAGCCGCTACGCGGCCGCGGCCGCCCCGGCCACCAGCTAGCGGCACCGACCAGCCAAAGGGGACACGCCCCTGAGCAGGCAGCGCAAGCAGGTCATCCAGGGCCGGGCGGTGCTGCACCGGGACCCGTTCGAAACCGTGGCGGGATGGCGCGCGCTGGCGGGCTCCCACGGCTACAGCCTGCGGGAGACCGCCGTGCACTGGTTCAGCCGATTACGCCGGGACCACGCTGCGCGACAACCTGGGAATCCCGGTGCCGGCGGCGGGGGCGAGGGCGGCGGCGGGGGCGGGGGCCTCGGTGGCGTGACGTCCGGACAGCGCGGCGAGCGCGGACAGCAGCCGGTCGACGTGCTCGTCGGTCGTGCCGAGGCCGATGCTGGCCCGCACCGCCGCCCCGCCCTGGCCGGCCAGGCGGTCGACCAGCAGGTGAGCGCAGAACCGGCCGTCCCGCACCCCGATGCCGTAGTCGTCCGCCAGTGCCTGGGCGACCGCGCCCGGCGTCCAGCCGTCCACCGTGAACGCGACGATGCCGACCCGGGGGTGCCGTGGTCCCCAGATGCTGAGCTGGGTAACTCCGCCGATAGCAGCCAGGCCGTCGCGCAGCCGGGCGAGCAGCCGCTCCTCCTCCGCGACGAGCGCGTCCCGGCTGGCGAGGGCCTCGCAGGCGGCGGCGATGGCGACCGCGCCGGCCACATTGGGCGTGCCGGCCTCGTGCCGCTGGGACGGGTCAGCCGCCCAGGCCACACCCTCGCGGCCGACCGTGGCGGTAGCGCCGCCGCCGTACAGGTACGGCGATGCGGCCGTCGCCCAGTCCGCGCGCCCGACCAGGCAGCCCGCGCCGTAGGGGGCGTACAGCTTGTGACCGGAGAAGGCGATGTAGTCCACGTCGAGCCCGGTCATGCTGACCGGCCGGTGCGGGACGAGCTGGGCGACGTCCACCGCGATGCGGGCGCCGTGCCTGCGGGCGGCCTGAGCCAGCCGGGCGACCGGCCACAGCTCCCCGGTCACGTTGGACGCGGCCGTGACCACCAGCAGCCGGGGGCCGGTGGGGGCGGCCGCGAGCGCGGCGTCGGCCGCCAGGACCGTCGCCTCCGGTGTGGGCAGGAGCGGCAGCCGGACGGTGCGGTGGCGGCGCTCCCACGGCAGCAAGGCGGCGTGATGCTCACTCTCGAATACCACCACCGTGGTACGCGGGGGCAGGATGTGGGCCAGCAGGTTCATCGCGTCGGTGGTGTTGCGGGTGAAGATCACCGCGTCCCGGTCCCGGGCACCGACGGACTTCCGGATGACCTCCCGGGACCGCTCGTAGCGCCGGGTGGTTAGCTGCGAGGTGTAGCCGGCGCCCCGGTGCACGCTGCCGTAGCTGCCCAGCGCCTCGTTGACGGCATCCTGCACGCAGCGCAGGGCCGGGGCGCTGGCCGCGTAGTCGAGGTGCGCGTACGCCACGCGACGGCCGCCCGGCAGCGGGACCTCGAGCCCGGCCCCGGCGAGCGGCAGCGGATGACGTGGTGACATGACAAGCCTCCAGCGGAGTACCAGCGACTCCACCAGCCAGCCAGAGCACCGTGGAGCCTGCGCTTACCCGGCGCGGTCGCGCCGGATCCGGTCCTCATCCAGGGCACCCCGCCGCAGACGCGAGGGTTGCCGGCCAGCTAGCTGGAGCTTGACGCTGGCACTCATGACCTGATGCAACAGTACCGTGCCGGGCGCCGGCCGGCAACATCCCCCGCACGCCAGCCTCGCGCTGCTGGCGGTTTCGCGAGGCAGGGCCAGCGCCCCGTGGTTGCGGCCATCATGGCGTTATAGGCCCCTGGTTGCCGCAACCATGCCGCCGGGAGTTAGCGTCGCGCCCATTCCTGCGCCAGCAGCTGGTAGGAGCGGACGCGGTCGGCGTGGTCGTGGGTGATCGTGGTGATGATCAGCTCGTCGGCCCCGGTCGCGTCGCGCAGCTGCTCGAGCTGGTCGGCGACCTGGCCGGGAGAGCCGACGAACTGGGTGTCGATCCGGTCGGCGACCAGCTCGCGGTCGGCGTCGGTCCACTGGTGGCGGCGGGCCTGCTCGGGCGTCGGGAACTGGATGGCGCCCTCGGCCGTGCGGATGCTGCGCACCCACAGCCCGTAGCCGGCCGCCAGCTCGCGCGCCTCGGCTTCGGTGTCGCCGACGACCACGTCGGCCGACACGCTGACGTAGGGACGCCCGAGCTCGGCCGAGGGCTTGAACGCGGCCCGGTACCCGTCGACCGCCTCGAGCACGGTGGCCGGGCTCACGTGGTAGTTAGCGGCGAAGCGAAGGCCGCGCTCGCCGGCTACCTCCGCGCTCTCGCCGCCGCTGCTGCCCAGGATCCAGATTTGCAGCGCCGCCCCCTCACCGGGCACCACGTGCGCTTCCTCGCCCTCGGCCGAGCGGTAGGTGCCGGCGATCAGCGCCAGCACGTCGCCGACCTGGTCGGTGTAGTTCTGTGCTTCGTCGGGCAGCTGGAGCAGGGTCTTCTGCAGCGCGAACCGGGGCGAGCCGAGCAGCCGCTGGAAGGAGAACCGGGGCGGGATCAGCAGCCCGCTCGGTGCGCGCCCGTCGACCACGGTGGCCGCCGAGCCGCCGCCGACCAGCGCGGGCGCCCTGGGCTCGCGGGGGCGTCCGGACCGGCCCAGGCCGAGGTCGAAGCGGCCCGGGTAGGCCGCGTCGAGCAGGCCGAACTCCTCCACCGCGGACAGCGCGGTGCGGTACCCCATCTGCACCGCGCCCGAGCCCAGGCGGATCCGGGAGGTGGCCCCGGCGGTAAGCGCGAGCACGACGGCGGGCGAGGTGCCCGCCACGCCCGGGTTGAGGTGGTGCTCGGCGAACCAGTAACGGGCGTAGCCGAGGCGCTCGGCCTGCTGGGCGAGGTCGATGCTGTTGCGCAGCGCCTGGCCGGCGGTCGACCCCGCGGAAATCGGGACGAGGTCGAGAACGGCCAGTGGGGTGTTGGTCACGGTGCTCTCCGCTTCTTGTCAGCCGGGACGGTGTCGTCGCCGAGCGGGCCGCCGCCCCAGCCCCAGGGCGGGTCGGGGATGTCGCGGCGCAGCACCGGGGCGATGTCGGACTGGAACAGCTCAAGGCTGGCCCGGTGCTGCGCGTCGGTGAGGCCGCCGGCGTCGGCGTGCAGGTGCAGCACGCTGTGGCCGAACTGCTCGTGGTAGCGGTGCACCTTCTCGATGACCTGGGCCGGGCTGCCGATGAGGGCCGAGGACCGGGCCACGAAGTCCTCCAGGGTGGGGAACACCGGCTGGAGGCCGAGACGCTGCTGGAACGCCAGGTGCCCGGCGAACACCGGGCGGTAAGCCTCGATCGCGTCGCGGGAGTTGCGGGCCGCGTAGTACCCGGCCGTCCCGGCGCCGACGGCGATGGCCGCCGGGTCGTGACCGTAGTAGGCCCACCGCTCGCGGTAGTAGCGGACCAGCTCGGCGTACGGGTCGATCGGGTTGGTCACGTTAGCGGAGAACAGCGGGTCGCCGTAGCGGGCCGCCAGGTCGACCGACTCCCTGCTGGTCGCGCTGCCGTGCCAGATGCGGACCGGGCGCTGCAGGGGCCGCGGCCACACCTCGGCCGCGTGCAGCGGCGGGCGGAACTTGGTGTCATAGGTGATCTTGTTGTCCTGCCAGAGCTGCCGGAACACCTCGTAGGACTCGGCGTTGCGGTCCCACTGGTCGTCCGGGGTGACGTTGAACAGCTCCCGCTGGGCGGCCCCGTTGCCCTTGCCGATGATCAGCTCAAGCCGGCCGCCGGACAGCTGGTCGAGGGTGGCGTAGTCCTCGAACGCGCGCACCGGGTCGAGCAGCGACAGCGTGGTCACCGCCGTGAACAGCCGGATCCGCCTGGTCAGGGCGGCGACGTGGCTGAGCACGACGGTCGGCGAGGAGGAGATGAACGGCCGCTCGTGCCGCTCCCCCACCCCGAACCCGTCGAAGCCGAGCTCCTCCGCCAGCAGCGCGCTGTCGAGCACCTCACGGAACCGGTCGCGGGTGGACTTCCACGCGCCGGTGACCGGGTCCGGGGCGTGGACGATCAGCGTGATGGTGATGAACCTCACGACGCGGCCCTCCCGGCCGGCTGCCGGGCCGGCTCCGGCCGCCCGAGCGGGGCGAGCCCCAGGTGGTCGCGCAGCGTCGGGCCGGCGTAGTCGGCCCGGAAGACACCGCGTTCCTGCAGCAGCGGCACGACCCGGTCGACGAACGGGGCCAGGCCGTCGGGGGTGATGTGCGGCACCAGGATGTAACCGTCGGCCGCGTCGGCCTGCACCCGCTCGTTGATCGCGGCGGCGACGGTCTCGGGCGCGCCGATGAACGACTGGCGGCCGGTCACCTCGATGACCACCTCGCGGGCGGAGAGCTTGCCGTCGGCGGCGCGGGCGCGCCACTCGCCGGCCAGCGCCACCGGGTTCTTGGCGAACATCCGCACGCTGGCACGGCCCTTGGCGATGAGGGTGTCGCTGACCACCGGGTCGAAGTCCGGCAGCGGCCCGTCCACGTCGAAGTCGGTCAGCTCGGTGTTCCACAGCTGCTCGATGAAGCGCAGCGCGGTGGCGGGCGAGACCTGCGCCCGGCGCACCTCGCGGGCGCGGGTGGCCGCCTCGGCGTCGGTGTCGCCGAGGACGAAGGTCGCGGCGGGCAAGATCAGCAGCTGGTCCCGGGCGCGGCCGTACTTCGCCAGGCGGCCCTTGACGTCGGCGTAGAACGCCTGCCCGGCCTCCAGCGTGGCGTGCCCGGTGAAGATCGCGTCGGCCGACGACGCGGCGAAGTCGCGGCCGTCGTCGGAGTCGCCGGCCTGGAAGATGACCGGCCGGCCCTGCGGGCTGCGGGGGACGTTGAACTGCCCCTCGATGTCGAAGAAGGCGTCGTGGTGCCTGAACGCGCCGGGGGCCGGCGCCGACAGGAACTCGCCGCTTTGCCTGTCGGCGGTGATCTCGTCGCCCTGCCAGGAGTCCCACAGCTCGGTCGCGGTCCGCAGGAAGGTGCGCGCCCGCTCGTAGCGGTCATCCTGGGCCAGGTAGCCGCCGCGCCGGAAGTTCTCCCCGGTAAAGGCGTCCCAGCTGGTCACCACGTTCCAGGCGGCCCGGCCGCCGGAGAGGTGGTCGAGCGAGGCGAACTGGCGGGCTACCTCGTAGGGCTCGTTGAAGGTCGAGTTGATGGTGCCGGTGAGGCCGAGGTAGTCGGTCACCGCGGCCAGCGCGGCGAGGATGGTGAAGGTGTCCGGGCGGCCGACGACGTCCAGGTCGTAGATCAGCCCGTTCTGCTCGCGCAGGCGCAGGCCCTCGGCCAGGAACATGAAGTCGAACTTGCCCCGCTCGGCGGTCTGGGCGAAGCGGGCGAACGAATCGAACTCGATGTGGCTGCCTGCGGCCGGGTCGCTCCACACGGTGGTGTTGTTCACGCCGGGGAAGTGCGCGGCCAGGTGGATCTGCTTAGTCATGGCTGGTCCTTCTCAGACGCGGGCGTAGCGGTTAGCCGGGCGGGGCAGGCCGAGCAGGGCGCGCAGCGTGCCCGGGCGGCCGTCGCCCGGCGGGCCGGCCTCCGGGTAGGCGGTGCGGAAGGCGCCGCGGCGCTGCAGCTCGGGGACGAGGGCAGTGGCGATCTGGTCCAGGTCGTGCGGCAGCGCGGCGGGCCGCAGCCGGAACCCGGCCAGCCCCGCCGCCTGCCAGTCGAGCAGCAGGTCGGCCAGGTCGGCGGCGGTGCCGGCGAAGATAAGCGCGTCGCTCGCGTAGGGGCCGCCCGCCAGCTCGTCCAGGCGCTCCCGACGGTCCCGGGCGGCGGCGGCGCTGTCGTCGAGGAACACCACCAGGTCACCGAAGACGTGCACGGTCTCGCCGTCTCGGCCCGCCAGTGCCTGCTCGGCGCGGATCTCGGCGACGATCGCGGCCGCGCCGGCCCGGTCACGCGGGGTCACGAAGCCGACGTCGGCCGACCGGGCGATCAGCCGGTACGGCACGGTGGCGTGGCCGAGGGCGGCCACCACCGGCTGGCCCTGCGGCGGCCGGGGCGTGATCGACGGGCCCCGGACCGAGAACCAGCGGCCCTCGAAGTCGATGTAGTGCAGCTTGTCGCGGTCGACGAACCGCCCGGTGGCCACGTCGCGGATCTCCGCGTCGTCCTCCCAGCTGTCCCACAGCCGCCGCAGCACCTCGACGTAGTCGGCCGCCTCGTCGAAGTGCTCGGCGACCAGCCGCTGCACCGCGGGGTCGTCGAGCCGGTCGAGGGTCAGCGGCGCGACCTCCCGCCGGCCGAAGTGCGCGGCCGTGTCGGAGCGCGCGCCGAGCTGCACGCGGACGCCGGCCCGGCCCGTGCTGACGTAGTCGAGGGTGGCGATCGCCTTGGACACGTGGAACGGCTCGGTGTAGGGGGTGATCGCCGTCGGGACGAAGCCGATGTGGCGTGTCTTCGGCGCGATTCTGGCCGCGATCAGCACCGCGTCCAGCCGGCCGCGGACCCGGTCGGTCCGCTGGTCCGGGCCGAAGTGGTCATCCGATTGCAGGTTGAGTGCGTCCTCGATGGTCACGAAGTCGAGCAGGCCGTGCTCGGCCTGCTGCGCCAGGCCGGCCCAGTAGGCCGCGGTGAACAGGCGGTCGGGCCGGGCGTCCGGCTCGCGCCAGGCCGCCGGGTGCCAGCCGGCCCCGTCGAGCGCGACGGCCAGGTGCAGGGCATCGGCCGGAGCAGGGGATGTGGGGGCCACGGTGAACTCCGTTTCGTGCGGCGGCGCTGCGAGGGGTCTTACCTGGGCAACGGAATGACTTTGCCGGTTATTTCGCCTGACATGATGGACAAAGGGCGGTGGCGGGATTACCCGCTCGGGGCGGCGGCCCCGTCGGCGGCCGCCGACGGGAGCAGGATTCCGCCGTTAGCGCTCAGCCCGCCGTCGACGGGCACGGTCGCCCCGGTGATGTAGGAAGCGGCGGGCGAGGTGAGGAACCACAGGACCTCCGCCTGCTCGCGCGGATCGGCCCACCGCTGCTGCGGTATCCGCCTGGTCAGGAACGGGCCGAGGTCCGGGTCGGCCGCCTGACGGGCGGTCAGCCCGGTGGCGGTGCTCCCGGGCGCGATCGCGTTGATCCGGATGTTCTGCGCCGCGTAGTCGACGGCGAGGGCACGGACAAGGTTGATGACGGCCGCCTTGGAGGCGTTGTAGGCCCAGGTCCCGGGGTCGCCCCGCAGCCCTGAGACCGACGAGGTGGCGACGATGGCGCCGCCGCCGGCCGCGCGCAGGGCGGGGACGACCGCCCGGATGCCGAGCAGGACGCCCCGCAGGTTCACCGCGATGATCCGGTCAAAGTTCCGGACCGCGTCGCGGCCCTCAAGCGGCCCGCCGCCGCCGATGCCGGCGTTGAGCACCGCCGCGTCCAGCCGCCTGAACCTGGTCAGGGCCAGGCGGACCGCCTTCTCGCTGGTCTCGGCGCTGGCGACGTCGCCCCGCAGGGTCGCGACGGGGCCGCCGAGCGCCGCCAGCCCGCTCAGCAGCGTCGCGTTGACGTCGACCGCGACCACGCTGTACCCGCGCTCGGCGTACAGCTCGACCGCGGCGCGGCCGATCCCCGACGCCGCGCCCGTGATCAGCACTACCTGATTGCCCATGTTCACTCCGTCAAGGATCTGTCGACCGCCGGGCAGAAGCCGGACCGCCCTAGCGGGCGGAGACGATGGCGCGGCTCACCGGTACCGGGTTCCTGAACAAGTCAAGGACGGGGCAGTGCTCGTCGACAGCGGCGGCCAGCTCCGCGTAGCGCTCCTCGTTTTCCGGGCCGGTCACCGTCACCTCCACCCTGACCGCGGTGAAACCGGGCCGGACGCTGTCGTCGGTGCCGAAGAAGCCGCGCAGGTCGAGGTCACCCTCGACCCGCACGGTCAGTGAGTCCAGTTCGATGCCGAGGTGCTCAGCCCAGACGCGGTAGGTAATGGCCTGGCAGGACCCGAGTGACGCGAGCGCGTACTGGACCGGGTTGGCGGCAAGGTCAGCGCCGCCGAGGGCCGGCGGCTCGTCGACCTTGAAGGCGTGCGCCCCGGTCCTGATGTCCACCTCGGTGACCCCGACCAGGGTCCCCTCCGCGGCGAAGGCGGCCTGCGCCCTGGCGGCGTCCTCGGTGATGGCCTGGCGGGTGTCGGCGATAAGCGTGTCAAGCGGCATGCTGCCTCCCGGGGCGGCGAAGCTGTCGGCTTGACTGATTTTCCACTATGTCGATCTAAATAGTCAAGAATTAACGGCGGCGGGCGCGGCCGGCCCGCGCCTGAGCATGAAGGCGGCGACCAGCAGCGCCGCCCCGGTGAAGGCGGGCGCCAGGATGAGTGCGGCGGCGACCGCATCGGCAGTGCCCGTGTGCCTGACCGACGTGCCGAATACGGTGGTGAGGACGGCCACGCCGAGCGCTATTCCGGCCTGCTGCAGGCACTGCAGCAGGCCGGATGCGGACCCGGTGTCCCGGGGCGGCAGCCCGGCCAGGATGACCATGTTCAGCGGCATGAACGCCAGCCCGATGCCCGCTCCCCAGAGCAGCAGCGGCCCGAGCAGGGCACTCAGGTAGCCGCTGCCCGCGGACAGGCCGGTCAGCCAGATGCCGGAGGCCAGCAGCAGCGCCGTCCCGGTCACGGTGATCCGCTGCGGCCCGAGCCGCGGCACGAGCCGGGGCGCGGTGCGCGCTCCGGCGAACTGAGCGGCGGCCATCGGCAGGAAGGCCAGCCCGGCCCGCAGCGGGCTGAACCGCAGTACATCCTGGATGAAGATCGAGCAGAACACCAGGGTGCCGCCCATGGCCGCGGGCAGCAAGAGCATGTTGACGTAAGCACCCGCCCGCATGCGCGCGGCCAGCAGCCCCAACGGCAGCAGCGGCTGCCTGCCGCGCGCCTCGACCAGCACGAAGGCGGCCAGCGCGATGATCCCGGTGCCGAACGCGGCCAGCGCCTGCCAGTCCGACCAGCCGCCCGCGGAAGCACGGATGAACCCGTACACCAGGGCGGCGGTGCCGACGGCGGAAGTGAGCGCGCCGGGCAGGTCGAACCGCGCCGTATGCCGCGGGGTCTCGGCCAGCGTCACCCGGGCCAGGCCGATCGTAACGGCGCCGATCGGTACGTTGACGATGAACACCCAGCGCCACGAGACCGCGGTCAGCAGCCCCCCGGCGATCAGGCCGATCGTCAGCCCCAGGCCGGCCACCATCGAGAACACCCCGAGCGCGCGGCGCCGCTCGGGCCCTTCGGGGAAACTGGCCGCGAGCAGGGAAAGCGATGCCGGGGCGGCGAGGGCGGCGCCGGCGCCCTGGGCGACGCGAGCAGCGATCAGCACGCCCGCGCCGGGGGCCAGCCCGGCCAGCAGCGACGCGGCGGTGAAGACGGCCAGGCCGGCGATGAACATCCGGCGGCGGCCGTAGCTGTCGCCCGCCCGGCCGCCGGGCAGCAGCAGGCCGGCGAACGCGAGGGAGTACCCGCTCACCACCCAGGCGAGCCCGGCCGGGGAGAAATGCAGGTCCTGCTGGATCCGGGGCAGCGCGATGGTCACGATCGACCCGTCGACGATGACCATCAGCTGACAGGACACGATCACCGCCAGGACAAGCCGGCCTGGGCGGGCGGCTTGGTCCCGCGCGGTTGCGGTGCGGCCGGCTGCGGCGGACGTGGCGGCGTCCCGGCCGCGATCGTTCATGACAGTGCTCCTTCGCGCGTTCAGCGGGCAGGGTGCGGCGCGCTGACCAGCAAACGGAAACGGAATACGTTTCCGGTCGGCGTGCCGGGTGCTACCATACGGAAGAAAATTCCGATTCGCAATGCCGGGGGGATACGGGCAGCCCATGACAGCAAGCGCGGGCCAGATCGGCCGGACGGACGCCGCCCGCAATCACGAACGCCTGCTCGCCGCCGCCCTCGCCGTCTACGCCGCCAAGGGCGTGGACGCCTCACTGAAAGAGGTCGCGGACCACGCCGGGCTCGGCGTCGGCACCGTCTACCGCCACTTCCCGACCAGGGAGGCGCTGCAGGAGGCGGTGCTGGCCGACCACCTGGAGACGCTCAGGAGCCGGGCGGCCGAGCTGGCGCAAACTCATCCGGCGGCCGACGCGCTGGTCACCTGGCTGGGCGAGTTCATCGCCCACTTCACCCAGTACCGGGGACTAGCCAGGGCATTCCTGCCGACGCTGAGCGACCGCCGGACGCCGCTCGGCCACGCCTGCACCGACATGCGCGCGGCCGGGTCGATGCTGCTGGAGGGAGCCAAGCAGGCCGGCGCGGTGCGGGCCGGCCTCGACGCGGGCACCATGCTCCGGCTGGCCAGCGGAATCGCGATGGCCGCGGAGTACGCCCCGGACGGCGCCGCCCCGCTGCTGCCCTGGGTACTCGACGGCGTCCTCAGCCGGCCGGCCGCAGGCACCGCCTGACCGGCAGCCCCCAGCAGTCCTACTGTGCCGCGTGCCCCCCTCGCCATCGGCGGACGACACGAGCAGAATGAGAGCCATGACCCGTAGTTACACTGACCGCTGGGGCACCCCGGTACAGGCGGCCGACGGGGCCGCCGTCCTGCTCCTCGACCAGGCGATCGAAGACCTGGTGGCGTTGTCCGGTGACCCGGTGGGCGGCGCTGAAGCCGCGATCGCGGCTGACGGCGAACTGGCACTGGCCCGGATCTACCGCGCCTACCTGTCGCTCTACGCGACCACGGCGGAGGGGGCGGCCGAGGCCAGCGCCCTCATCAAGCCGCTCGAAGCCGAGCGGCCGGGGGTGGCGGCCGGGCCGCCCGGCCCGCGCGAGGCCCGCCACCTGGCGGCCGCCCGGGCCTGGGCCGACGGCGACTGGCAGGCGGCCGCCCGCGCCCTTGAGGCCGCCCTCGTGGCCGACCCGCGCGACCTGCTGGCCCTGAAAATCGCCCAGGACATCTACTTCTTCACCGGCAACCGCCTCGAGCTGCGGGACGTCGTGGCGCGGGTGCTCCCGGCGTGGCCGCCGGACGACCCGGCCTGGGGGTTCGTGCAGGGCATGTGGGCGTTCGGCCTGGAGGAAAACGGCGACTACCGGGGCGCGGAGACGGCCGCCGCCAGCGCGCTCGCACGCAACCCGCGGGACGTGTGGGGGGTGCACGCGCTGGCGCACGTCTTCGAGATGGAGGGCCGCCACCAGCCGGGTGTCTCGTTCCTGTCCTCCTCGTCACCGGACTGGGCGGGCAGCTACTTCGCGGTCCACAACTGGTGGCACCTGGGGCTGTACCTGCTTGAGCTCGGCCAGGCGGGCGACGCGCTCGCGCTCTACCACGAGCGGATCCGCGCGACCAGGTCCACCGAGTGGCTGGACCTCGTCGACGCGGCGGCGCTGCTGTGGCGGCTGTCGCTCTACGGGACCGACGTCGCCGCCCCGGCGGCCGCCCTCGCGGCCGACATCTCCGACCTGGTCGACGTGCCCGCGTACATCTTCAACGACTGGCACGCGGTGATGGCCTTCGGGCTGGCGGGCGATCACGCCCGCAACGCCCGCATCCTGGCCGCCAACCGGCACCTCGCCGCGCCGACCAACCGGCAGGCGGCCGAGCGGGCCGGGCTTCGCCTGCTCGACGGGTTCGCGGCCCTCGCCGCCGGCCAGCCGGACCAGGCGGTGGACCTGCTCATCGACATCAGGCCGGAGGCCCACGCGGTCGGCGGCAGCCACGCGCAGCGCGACGTGATCGACCTGACGCTGATCGCCGCCGCCGTCCGGTCCGGCCAGGCTGGCCTGGCCCGCGCCCTGGTCACCGAGCGGGTCGCGCGCAAGCCCGCCGCCGAGCGGTCGGCCCGCGCCCTGGTGCTGGCCAACGGCGGCGACGCGACCTGGCTGGCCTGGTTACCCGGTTAGCGGCGCAGGCCCCTGGTCAGGTCGGCCGGGGCGACGGTCACCGTGAACGGGCGCGGGACCGTGAGCGGCTGGACCGACGTCGCCTCAAGGACGTAGCCGCTGTCCCGCAGCTCGAACACGGTGAGCTCGGGCCGGGCCGGCTCGGGGTCCACGATCCAGTACGACGGGACGCCGAACTTCTCGTACGCCGCCTTCTTCCGGTTCAGGTCGATCAGCGCGGCGCTCGGCGAGCGGACCTCCACCACCAGCAACGGCGGCGCGGTGAACTTCGCCTCGCCGACTTCGTCCAGGTGCACCACCACCAGGTCGGGGGCGAGCTCGGTCACCGGGTCGAGCTGGACCGCGGGCTCGGGCACGACAAGGTAATCCTCCGGGCACACCGCGCTCAGCACCCCGTACAGCCGTCCGGCCATTGTCACAGCACTCATGCTGCCCTTCTGTTCATGGCGTCCACTCCCGCCGGACCGGACGCGCTGAAGGTTGGGGATTGCCTGGGATCGCCACATAATCTACTATTCCTACTTAAATAGTAGTTAATGTTCTTCCGGGAGTCCCGGGTCGGATACAGGTGGAGGCTGAGCCCGATATGGATGCTGACGGCGCGGGCGCCGCGCGGACGCTGAGACGTTCACGAGGGCGTGGTTTGGGCGCAAGAGCAGGCAGGCGGTCCGCGGTCCGGCTGCCCGCGGCGCTGGCGGCCGTTGCCGTCCTGGCCGCGGCGTGCAGCAGCAGCGCTGGCAGCACCGCAGCGAGCGGCAGCGCGGGCAGCTCGTCGTCGGCCGGCGCCACGGGGAAGACCCTGGTCGTCGCCGCCCCGCAGGGACCGCCCACGCTCGACCCGACGTCGAACGCCGCCCAGGCGATCGACTACGTGGTCGACTACAACGTGCTGCAGCACCTGGTGCAGCTGTCGCCCAACGGCGCGATCACGCCGGTGCTCGCCACCGGGTACACGCTGTCGGCGGACCGCAAGACGTACACCTTCACCATCCGGCCGGGCGTCAAGTTCTCCAACGGCGACCCGCTGACCCCGGCCGACGTGATCTTCTCGATCAACCGGGTGAACGCCAAGGGATCGAAGTACCCCTACGCGGCGGTCTTCAACGTCGCCTCGGCCAAGGCGGCCGGCAGCGACCAGGTCGCGGTGACCCTGAAGGCACCCGACTGGTCGTTCCTGTTCAACCTGGCCAGCTACTCCAACGGCGTCATCGTCGACCCGAAGACGGTCGGCACGCTCGCCACCAACCCGGTCGGCACCGGCCCGTACACGATCTCCGGCAACGTGGCCAACTTCAGCACCACGCTGAAGGTCAACCCGTCCTACTGGGGGACCAAGCCGGGCGTGGCCGGGGTCGAGTTCCGCTACTTCTCCGACTCCAACGCCGAAGAGAGCGCGCTGCAGAACGGCCAGGTCCAGCTGGGCTACCTGCCCACCCCGGCCGACCTGCCCACGTTCAAGAACAACCCGGACAAGTACGGGGTGCTGGCCGGGCTGAGCAACGGCAAGGTGCAGCTCACCATCAACAACACCGCCGGGCCGTTCAAGTCGCTGCTGGTCCGCCAGGCGGTGAACTACGCGATCAGCAAGAGCGCGGTCAACCAGGTGGCGGCGGGCGGCCAGGGCGTGCCGATCGGCACCGACAGCGTGCCGTCCGACCCGTACTACGTCAACCTGGCCGGCCTCTACCCCTATAACCCGGCCAAGGCCAAGCAGCTGCTGGCCAAGGCCGGCTACCCGAGCGGCTTCTCGACCACGCTCACCCTGCCGCCGTACTACTACGCCGGGCTGGCCGCGCCGGTCATCCAGAGCGAGCTGGCCGCGGTCGGTATCAAGGTCACCATCAAGAACGTCGCCTTCCCGCTGTGGCTCAGCCAGGTGTTCACCGGCGGCAACTTCGACCTGACGATCATCGACCACGCCGAGGCGCGCGACCTCGGCAACTACGGCACCCCCGGCTACTACTGGCACTACGCCGGGACCAGCAAGGTCGCCGCGCAGCTGGCGGCGGCCAACGCGGCCCCGACCCAGGCACAGTGGATCGCCGGCACCAAGACGGTGCTGAACGAGATCGCCGCCGACGCGGTCAACGCCTGGCTGTACGTGCTGCCGGGAATCGAGGTCTACGACAAGGGGCTCACCGGCCTGCCCGTCAGCGGCTACACCGAGGCCCTGGACCTGCAGTACGCCAGCTACGGCGGGGCGGCGCCGCCCGCCAGCGCGACCAAGCTGGGGTACAGCTCGTCGTGACGGCTCCCCTGCCATGAGCGCAGACGCACTGCCAGCCCGGCTGCCCGGCCGGCGCGCCCAGAGCGCGCCCCGGTCAGCCGGGCCGGCCGGGTACGCGGGCGGACGGGCCCTGGCCCGGTTCCTGATCCGGCGGCTGCTGGTGCTCGCGGTCACCCTGGCGATCGCCTCGGTCGCCGTCTTCGGCCTGCTGGCGGTGCTGCCCGGCAGCCCCGCGCAGGTGATCCTGGGCACCGCCGCGACCCCCGCGTCGGTGCGGCAGCTGACGGCGCAGCTCGGGCTCAACCAGCCGCTGTGGCATCAGTACCTGCACTGGGCGGGCGGGCTGCTGTCGGCCAACCTGGGCACGTCCTACATTTCCCAGCAGCCGATCGGCCCGCAGATCGGGCAGGCGCTGACGGTGACCGGCCCGCTGGTGCTGCTCGGGCTGGCGGTGGGCCTGCTGGTCGGGCTGGTCCTCGGCGTGCTGGCCGCCCGCTACCACCGCGGGCTGGCGGGCGCGGCGGTGTCCGCCGTAGGCCAGCTCGGCATCGCGGTGCCGAACTACGTGGCCGGCATCCTGCTGCTGACGATCATCACCGTGAAGCTGCACTGGCTGGCAGGCTCCGCGTTCAACGGCTGGGCGGCCGGGGCCGGCCAGGCGCTGGAGGCGCTACTGCTGCCCTGCATCGCCCTCGGGCTGGCGGAGGGAGCCTTTCTCAGCCGGTACGTGCGGTCGTCAGTGATCGAGGTGCTGCGCTCGGACTACCTGCGCACCGCCCGGGCTAAGGGGCTGCGGCCGGGGCAGGCGCTGGTCAGGCACGGGCTGCGCAACGCCGCCGTGCCGATCGTGACCGTGCTCGGACTGCAGGTGACCGGTCTGCTGGTGGGAGCGATCATCGTGGAGAACGTGTTCACCCTGCCCGGGCTCGGCACCATGCTCGTGCAGGCCATCGACAACCGGGACCTCATCGTGGTGCAGGACATCGTCATGCTGCTGGTGGCCGCCGTGCTGGTGGTGAACCTGCTGGTGGACGTCTCCTACCGGCTGCTCGACCCGCGGATCGAGCTGGGCCGGTGAGTACCGGCCTCGCCCGCAACCCGACCGCGCTGATCGGCGGCGTGATCGTGCTGGCGGTGGTAGGCGTCGCGCTGCTGTCGCTCGGCTGGACCCCGTACGACCCGGTGGCGCTGTCCAGTCAGCTGCTGAGGGGCCCGAGCGCGGCGCACTGGCTCGGCACCGACGAGTACGGCCGCGACGTGCTGTCGCGGCTAATGGCGGGGACACCGGTCACGCTCGCGGCCGGCGTGTTCGCGGTGCTCATCGCGGCCTTCGCGGGCATACCGGCCGGGCTGGCGGCGGCCGAGCGGGGCGGGCTGACCGGCGATGCCATCATGCGGCTGGCTGACCTGCTGTTCGCCTTCCCGGCCCTGCTGCTGGCGATCACCCTGGCGGCCGCGCTCGGCTCGTCGACCTTCACCGCCATGCTCGCCATCGGCATCGCATCGGTGCCGTACTTCGCCCGGGTCACCCGCAGCGGCGCGCTCACCGTGCTCAGCTCCGAGTACGTACTGGCCGCCCGCTCCTACGGCCGGGGCCGCCTGGCGATCGTCCGCAGGCACGTGCTGCCCAATATCGCGCCGCTGATCCTGGTGCAGACCGCGCTGCTGCTCTCGGTGTCGATCCTGGCCGCGACGGCCCTGTCCTACCTCGGGCTCGGCACTCCCCCGCCGTCATCGGCCTGGGGCCTGATGCTGCAGGACGCGGAGCACGGCTTCCTGCAGACCGACCCGCTGCTGTCGCTGTGGCCGACCTTGGCCATCATCGTCACCATCCTCGGCTTCAACCTGCTGGCCGATGGCCTGCGCGACCTGCTCGACCCGCGGTTGAGGTCGCGGTCATGAGCGAGCTCGCGGCGGTGTCCAAGGCGGTCAGCCCGAACGAGGGCACGGTTCCCCCCGTCGGCCCGCCACTGCTTCAGGTGAGCGGACTGAACGTCAGCCTCGGGCCGCTACCGGTGCTGCATGACGTCTCGTTCACCGTGCGCGCGGGCGAGCGAGTCGGGATCATCGGCGAGTCCGGCTCGGGCAAGTCGGTCACCGCGCTGGCGGTGATCGGCCTGCTGCCGGAGGAGATGACCGCGGACGGCGAGGTCCGGCTGGACGGCGAGAACCTGCTGGCCGCGTCGGAGCGGCGGCTGTCGGCGCTGCGCGGCCGCCGCCTGTCGATGGTCTTCCAGGAGCCGATGTCGGCGCTCAACCCGCTGATGCGGGTCGGCCGGCAGGTCGCCGAGGTACTGCGCGTGCACCAGGGCCTGTCCCGGCGGGCGGCCCGGGTGCGGGCGGCCGACCTGCTCGCCCGGGTCGGCCTGGACCAGCCGCAGCAGCAGGCGCGGGCGTTCCCGCACCAGCTGTCGGGCGGGCAGCGGCAGCGGGTGATGCTCGCGATCGCCATCGCCTGCGGCCCGGCGCTGATACTGGCCGACGAGCCGACCACCGCGCTCGACGTGACCGTCCAGGCCCGCGTGCTCGCCCTGCTTGACGATATCGTCGCGGCCGGGCGCACCGCCCTGGTGCTGATCAGCCACGACCTGGCGGTGGTGGCCGGCGCCTGCGAGCGGCTGCTGGTCATGTACGGCGGGCGGGTCGTCGAAGCCGGCCCGACCGCCGGGCTGCTGACCGCACCGCGCCACCCGTACACGGCCGGCCTGGTCGCCACCTCGGCCGCGGTCTCCCCCGACCGGCGGCGGGACGGGCGGGCGCTGCCCGCCATCGGCGGCACCGTGCCCGAGCTGGGCGCGTTCGGCGCCGGCTGCGTCTTCCGGTCGCGCTGCGACCAGGCGACGGATGCCTGCGGAGAGGCCCCGTCGCTGGTCGGCGGCGCCCACCAGTTCGCCTGCTGGCACCCTGTCGGCGGGACGGAAGGGGGTTCCGATGAGCGCTGACCGGGTGCCGCTGCTTGAGGCGGTCGACGTGGTCAAGGCCTACCGGCCGCGGCAGGCGCTCGGGCCCCGCGAGCCGGTGCGGGCACTGGACGGGGTCAGCCTCGCTGTCTACCCGGGTGACCGGCTGGCGATCGTCGGCGAGTCTGGTTCAGGCAAGTCGACCCTGGCCCGGCTGCTGCTGGCGCTGGAGGCACCGACCTCAGGCGAGGTCCGCTTCGCGGGCGCGCCCGTCATTGCCCACCGCAAGGCCACCCTGGCCGGGCTGCGCCGGGCGGTGCAGATCGTCTTCCAGGACCCGCTCGGCTCGCTCGACCCCAGGCTTACCGTCGGCGACTCGATCGCCGAGCCGCTGCGGGCACTGCGCGTGCCCGGCGACCACCGGGCGCGGGTGGGCGAGCTGCTCACCGCGGTGGGGCTGGCGCCGGGGGCGGCCCGCCGGTACCCGCACCAGTTCTCCGGCGGGCAGCGGCAGCGGGTCGCCATCGCCCGCGCCATCGCCCCCGGCCCCCGGGTGCTGGTCGCCGACGAGGCGGTCAGCGCGCTCGACGTCTCGGTCCGGGCCCAGGTGCTCAACCTGCTCGACGACCTGGTGGAGCGGCTGGGCCTGACCCTGGTGTTCATCTCCCACGACCTGGCGGTGGTCCGCCACCTGTGTACCCGGGTGGCCGTGCTCTACCGCGGCCGGCTGGTCGAGGACGCTGCCGCCGACGACGTCTACACCGCCCCGTCCCATCCCTACACCCGCGCCCTGCTTGACGCGGTGCCCCGGCTGCGGGCCAGCGAACCTGAGACAGCGGCAAGTCCCCGAGCAACGGATGCGAGCCCACGATGACCACTGATCACTTCGATTCCCTCGACGAGTTCGCCCTGCTGCCCGCGGACGCGGCCGAGTTCGGGCTGCCGTGGCAGGGGGCGCCCGCGGTGACCCGGGTGACCGTCGCCGCCGACGACGGGCCGGTGAGCCTGCTGCGCTGGGGCGCCCCGTCCGCCGCGGACGGGCAGCCGGACCTGGTACTGCTGCACGGGGCGGCGCTCAACGCGCACACCTGGGACGTGTTCGCCCTCGCCAGCCGGCGCCCGCTGCTCGCGGTTGACCTGCCCGGGCACGGCGAGTCGGCCTGGCGGGACGACGCGCGGTACGGACCAGAGGACCTCGCCCCCGCCATCGCCGAGCTGATCCGCGGGCAGGCCAGCGCCCCGGTGACGCTGGTCGGCCAGTCGCTCGGCGGGCTGACCGCGATCGCCCTCGCCGCCGCCCACCCGGAGCTGGTCGCGCGCCTGGTCCTGGTGGACGTGCTGCCCGCGGTCGGCAACCCCGAGCAGGTCCGGTCCTTCCTGGACGGCCCCGAGGTCTTCGCCTCCCGGGCGGCCATCGTCACCCGGGCCCGGGCGTTCGGGTTCGGGCACAGCGAGGCGTCGGTCGCCCGGGGCGTGTGGCACAACACCCGGGTACGCCCGGACGGGTCGGTCGTCTGGAAGCACCACCTCGGCAACCTGGGCGGGCCGGTGACCCTCGGCGGCAGCCGCCCGGACTCCGGCCAGCCGCCGGTCCCGGCTGACTTCTCCGCGCTGTGGCCGGCCCTGGAGGCGTTCGGCGGGCCGGTGCTGCTGGTGCGCGGCGAGCGCGGCTTCCTGCCCGCGGGGGCCGGGGCCGAGCTGCGCTCGCGGGTGCCGGGGGCGCAGGTCCGCGACGTCGCCGCCGGGCACAACGTGCAGGAGGACGACCCGGTGGGGCTGGCCGCGATCGTGGCGGAGTTCCTGACGGAAACCGGGGCGCGAGCCGCCGGGGCCGTCCAGTGAGCGGGGCAGCGACGAGCGGGGCAGCGACGAGCGGGGCGGGCCAGGGCGGCGAACCGCCGCCGTTCAAGCTCGGCTTTCTCACCCACGTGCACGGCGCGGGCAAGCCGGCCGGCGAGGTGTACCGGAACCTGGTCGAGACGTTCGTCGCGGCGGAAGAGCTCGGCTTCGACGGCGGCTGGATAGCGCAGCACCACCTGCGCGCCGACTACGGCCGCCTGCCGTCGCCGCTTGTCCTGCTGGGCGCGGTCGCCGCCCGCACCCGGCGGATCGAGCTGGGCACGGCGGTGACCGTGCTCCCGCTGGAAGACCCGATCCGGCTAGCCGAAGACGTCGCCGTGCTCGACGCGTTCAGCGGGGGCCGGGTCCAGCTCGGCCTGGGCAGCGGCGGGGCCAACGCCGACGCTTTCGGCGCGTGGGGACTCGACCCGGCCCGGCGGCACGAGGCGTTCGACGCCGCGCTCACCCGGCTGCGGGCCGCCCTGGCCGGCCAGCCGCTGGTCACCGCGGACGGCGCACCGGCCAGCACAGCGCAGCCGCGGCTGCAGCCCGCGCGGCCGACGCTGGCCGCGCGGCTCTGGCAGGCGACGTCCGACCCGGCCCGGGCGGCCGCCGCGGCCGCCGACGGCGACGGGCTGCTGCTTGGCACGGCGTTCCATGACCCGCTGACGGTTCAGCGGCCACTGGCGCAGGCGCACCGGGCGGCCTGGACCGGGCGGCGCAATGCGGGGAACTCGGCCGGCGGCCGGCCGCCGGCCGCGGTGATCCGGGCGGTCTTCCCGGCCGCCGACCGGCGGACAGCGCGCGACGACCTGGCGCCGGCCCTCGAGGTCAACAAGGCCGCTTTCCTCCGGCACGGGCTGGCCGAGCTGGCCGCCCTGACCACCGAGGAGTACCTCGCGCGGATCAACGTGCACTACGGGCACCCGGAGGAGGTGACCGCGGGGATCCGGGCGGACCCGGCGCTGCTCGAGTACGCGACCTACTTCGTCCCCGTCGTGCAACACGAGGCGTCCACCCCGGACGCGGACATCAGGCGGCTGGAGATCATCGCGCGGCAGATCGCTCCCGCGCTCGGCTGGCGCCCGTGGACGGCCTCGTCGCGGGCCGGGGTGACCGCCGTCGCGGGGCCGGTCCGGTGACCGCGCTCAGCGACACCGCCGCCGCGGATACCGCCGACAGCCGACCCAGTGCATTCCACCTCGGCTTCTTCACCCACGTGCACGGCGCGGATGCCACCGAGCTGTACCGGGGGGTGGTCGAGCTGTTCGTCGCGGCGGAGGAGCTCGGCTACGACAGCGGGTGGGTGGCACAGCACCACTTCCACGCCGAGCACGGGCGGCTGTCGTCGCCGCTGGTGCTGCTGGCGGGGGCGGCCGCGCGGACCAGCCGGATCCAGCTCGGCACCGCCATCGTGGCGCTGCCGTTCGAGGACCCGCTGCGGCTGGCGGAGGACGCCGCCGTGCTCGACGCCCTCAGCGGCGGCCGGCTGCAGCTCGGCCTGGGCGCGGGGGTGCCCGTCGTGGCGGAGTTCACCGCGTTCGGGCAGGATCCGGCCAGCCGGCACCAGACCTACGACGCCAAGGAACGGGTGCTGCGCGACGCGCTGGCCGGGCGCCCGCTGCCCGGGCCCGGCAGCGGGGCGGGGCAGCCGGACAGCGGCGGGCCAGTGCTGCAGCCCGCCGCGCCGGGGCTGAGGCGGCGGCTGTGGTCGTCGACAACGCGCCCGGACGCGGTCCGGGCGGCGGCTGCGGCCGGCCAGGGCCTGCTGCTCGGGGTGGGACCGCACGACGTCGTGCAGCAGCAGCTCGCCGCGGCGTTCCGCGCGACCTGGGACGAGCACTGGCCGGGGCGGCCCGCGCCGGTCGCCGCCGTGCGCGGGGTCTTCCCCGCCGCCAGCCGGGACGAAGCCGCGGCCGTCCTCGCGCCCGATGTCGGCTGGTACCTGCCGCACCACGTCACGGCCGGCTGGGCGCGGGACGCGAGCATCTCGACGCAGGAGCTGCTCGGGCTGATGAACGTCCAGTACGGCACCCCCCAGGACATCGTCACCAGCCTGGAGCGGGACGCGGTCTTCAGCGCCGGCGCCACGCACCTGGTCGCGGCGATCCAGTCCGAGTCAACCCCGCTCGCCCAGGTCCGGCGTCACCTGGAGGTGCTCGCGACCGAGATCGCGCCGGCCCTCGGCTGGCGCCCGGGGAGCTCCGAGGTGACTCATGCCGGCCAGTGACCGGACCCGGCGCCTCGGCCTCGGCGCGCTGCTGCACGGCTCGGGCGGCCACATCGCCGGCTGGCGGCATCCGCAGGCATACCCGGCTGGCCAACTCGACATCGGCTTCCACCTGAAACTGGCCCGCACCCTGGAGCGCGGCGGGTTCGACGCGCTGTTCATCGCGGACGTGGTCGCGATCTGGGGCGAGCACCTGGATTCGCTGCACCGCACCGGCCGGGCCGAGTTCTTCGAGCCGCTGACCCTGCTGGCCGCCATTGCGCCCGCCACCGAGCGGATCGGCCTGGTGGCAACCGCGACGACGACCTACAACGAGCCGTTCCACATCGCCCGCAAGTTCGCCTCGCTCGATCACCTGAGCGGCGGCCGGGCGGGCTGGAACATCGTCACCTCGGTGGTGCCGCTCGAGGCGGCCAACTTCGGCCGGGACTCGCACCTGGAGCACGCGCTGCGCTACCGGCGGGCCAGGGAGTTCGTCACCGTGGTGAAGGGCCTATGGGACAGCTTCGACGACGACGCCGTCATCCGGGACGCCGCCAGCGGGCGGTACTACCAGCCGGGCGGCGTCCGGGCACTCGAGCACGCCGGCGAGCACTTCTCTGTCAGGGGGCCGCTCAATATCTCCCGGCCCCCCCAGGGGCATCCGGTGCTGTTCCAGGCCGGGTCGTCGGAGACGGGACGGAACTTCGCCGCCCGGCACGGCGAGGTGGTCTTCACCGCGCAGCGCTCGCTGGAGGGAGCGCAGGCGTTCCGCACCGACGTCAGGCGGCGGGCGGCCGACGCCGGCCGCGACCCTGACTCCGTACGAATCTGGCCCGGGCTCGCTCCGCTGGTGACGTCGACTGAGGAGGAGGCGGTCCGACGGGTGGCGGAACTGCAGGAGCTGGTCCACGACGACGTGCTGCGGCGGCTGGTGCAGGACAACATCGGAGACGTTGACCTTTCCGGTGTGCCGCTCGACGGGCCGGTGCCGGAAATCCCCGGCACCAACCGGAGCAAGAGCCGCAGGAACCTGATGCTCAACCTGGCCAGGTCCGAGGGGCTGACCGTGCGCCAGCTCGGCCTGCGGTTCGCCGGCGGGGGGATCGCCGCGGGGCCGCCGGAGAAGATCGCCGACCGCCTGTCGGCCTGGTTCGTCGAACGGGGGGCAGACGGGTTCAACCTCTCCTTCCCGTACCTGCCCGGCCCGGCGGACGACTTCGTCGACCAGGTCGTCCCGTTGCTGCGGGCCCGCGGCCTGGTGACGCCGGAGTACGCGGGCAGCACCCTGCGGGAGCACCTCGGGCTCCCCCGGCCTCCCCGGTCACCCGGGTCGCAGCCGGGGGCGGCAACGGCCGGGACCGTCGCCAGCCGCGCGGAAGTGGCGCGATGACTGGCGACGGCCCGGACCGGCTGCGCCAGCTGCACCTGTTCGCGTTCCTCAAGCCGCCCGGCGAGTACCTGGCGGCCTGGCGGCACCCGGACGCGAACCCGGGCGCGGGGACCGATTTCCGGCACGTCGCGTCACTGGCCGCGGCGGCGGAGAAGGCGCTGTTCGACGCGGTCTTCTTCGCCGACCTGGTCGGCGTCCCGCTCGTGGGCGAGGAGGTGCTCAGCCGGGTGTCGGTGGTCAACGACTCCTTCGAGCCGACGACGCTGCTCGCTGCCTTGTCCACCGTCACCACGCACATCGGGCTGGTCGCCACCGCGTCGACGACCTACAACGAGCCGTACCACCTGGCGCGGGCCTTCGCGTCGATTGATCACCTGTCCGGCGGCCGGGCCGGATGGAACCTGGTGACCTCGCTGAACGATGGGGAAGCGCGGAACTTCGGCCTGGCGGCGCATGTGGGCCACGCGGACCGCTACGCGCGAGCCGGGGAGTTCTTCGACGTGGCGGCCGGGCTGTGGGACAGCTTCGACGATGACGCCTTCGTCCATGACCAGGCCGCCGGGGTCTACTTCGACCCGGCCCGGGTGCACCGCCTTGATCATTCCGGCCGGCACCTGCGGGTGGCCGGCCCGCTCAACATCGCCCGGCCGCCGCAGGGCAGGCCGGTCATCGTGCAGGCGGGGGCGTCACCGGAGGGACGTGACCTGGCAGCCCGCGTAGCCGAGGTTATCTTCACGCACCAGCCGTCCCTGGCGGCGGCGCAGTCGTTCTACGCGGAGATGAAGTCGCGCGCGGCCGCCCACGGGCGCGATCCCGCGCACCTGCTGATCCTGCCCGGCCTGTCGGCCATCGTGGGCCGGTCGCCGGCGGAGGCCGAGGATAAGGCAGCCGTGCTGCGCACGCTGCTGCATCCCGCCGTCGCGCTGTCGCACCTGCAGTACTGGCTGGGCGGATTTGACCTGTCCGGCTACCCGTTCGACGGGCCGCTGCCCTCGCTGCCGGACTCGAACCAGAGCCGCAGCGCCCAGCGTTCCCTGTACGAGACGGCGCGGGCCGAGAACCTTTCCATCAGGCAGCTGGCGCAGCGGGTTACCGACGACGCGGGGACGCTCGTCGGCACCCCGGACGACATCGCCGACCACATCGAGGAATGGTTCACTGGCGGCGCGGCCGACGGGTTCAACGTCGCCTTCCCTTACCTGCCCGGCACCCTGGACGACTTCGCCGGCCTGGTGATCCCCGAGCTTCAACGCCGCGGCCGGTTCCGCACGTCCTATCAGGGCCGCACGCTGCGCGGCCACCTCGGGCTGCCCCGGCCGGCCAGCCGACGGGCCGCGCACCCGCACCACAGTCAGGCGGAGTCATGAGCATTCACGTGCACTGGTACCTTCCCACGAACGGAGACAGCCGGGACATCGTGGGGTCCGGCGACCGGTCACAGGAGACCCTGTCCGCGATCACCGACTTCCGCGCGCCCACGATCGACTACCTCGGCCAGGTGGCCAGGTCGGCCGAGCAACTCGGCTATGAGGCGGTGCTCACGCCGACCGGGACCTGGTGCGAGGACGCGTGGATCTTCACCGCGGCGCTGTCGCAGGTGACCCGGCGGCTGAAGTTCCTGGTCGCGTTCCGGCCCGGGTTCATCTCCCCCACGCTGGCCGCCCACCAGGCGGCGACGTTCCAGCGGGTATCATGCGGGCGGCTGCTGCTCAACGTCGTCACCGGCGGTGACCCCGTCGAGCAGCGCCGGTTCGGCGATCACCTCGACCACGACCAGCGGTACCAGCGGACCGAGGAGTTCCTGGCGGTACTGCGCGGGGTCAGCGGCACGGGGAAGCCGTTCAGCTTCTCCGGCGCGCACTACGAGATCGAGAACGCAGCGATCGGCTTCGGTGACTACGCGCTGCCACCAGTCTTCTTCGGTGGCGCGAGCCCGGCCGCCGAGCGCACCGCCGCCCGGCAGGCGGACGTGTACCTTGCCTGGGGCGAGACGCCGGCGCAGATCGCCGAGCGTCTCACCCGGATGCGTTCGCTGGCGGCCGAGGCGGGCCGCACGCTCGCCTTCGGCATCCGGCTGCACGTGCTCAGCCGGGATACCAGCGCTGCCGCCTGGGCGGAGGCCAGCCGGCTGCTGACGCGGATCGCCCCGGAGCGCGTCCGCCAGGTCCAGCAGTCGTTCGCCGGGACTGAGTCGGTCGGCCAGCAGCGGATGACCGCGCTGCACAGTGCCTACCGCGACAACAGTGCCTTCCACGACAGCGGCGACCCCTCACGGCTGGAGATCTCGCCGAACCTGTGGGCAGGCTACGGCCTGGTCCGCGGCGGGGCGGGAACGGCCCTGGTCGGCAGCCACGCCGAGGTCGCCGACCGGATTGAGGAGTACCACGCGCTCGGCATCGACCACTTCATCCTGTCCGGCCAGCCGCACCTGGAAGAGGCCTACTACTTCGCCGAGGGAGCGGCCGCTGAGCTGCGCAAGCGCGGCCTGCTGGGCCAGCCGGCCAGGTAGCACCGCAAGCTTGCCGGCGCCGGCCCGAGGCGCTCGTCAGGCTCCCTTGGCCAGGACGAAGTTTCGCGGCACCAGCTCGGCCAGCTTCGGAGCGGCCAGCAGGCGGCGGAGCGCATCAGACACCGCACTGGACGCTGCCGCCGGAACCCCCGGCCGGGACCACACCGCCAGTGGAAGCGGTTCCGGCACGGGCAGGTCATCCCTGGCTACCAGCCCGGTTGGAGCCTGCCCGAGAGTAGCCATCAGCGCCACCCCCAGGCCGGCGCTCACCGCGGCCTGCACCCCGGCCAGCTGGGGCGCCTCGGTGCCGATGATGACGGGGACGGAGTGCACGGCCAGGGTTTCCAGTGCGCGGCTCCGCAGCGCACACGGGGCATCGAAGGCGACCAGCGACAGCGGATCGCCGACGGCGGGCGGGGTCCACCGGGGTGCGGAGTACCAGGTGAGTTCCAGGTTACCGACCGCGGTCGCCCGCGCGGTGTCGGCCGGCCCGAGCAGCAGGGCGATGTCGATCCGCCCGGCCGCCAGGCTCTCCCGCAGCTTGCTGCCGCGGTCGATCCGGAAGCGGACCTGGTACCTGGGCAGCGACGATTCCAGCGTGGCGGCCAGGTAGGGCAGCAGCTGCGCGACCGCGTGCTCGGTCGTGCCGACGATGACGGTCTTGATGGTCTCGTTGCGCCTGAGGGTACCCAGAACCTCGTCATGCAGCGCCAGGATGCGCCGCGCCTGGGGCAGCAACTGCTCCCCGTCGGCGGTAAACCGCCAGCCACGGCCGCGGCGCTCGACCAGCGGGCCGCCGATCGCGGTCTCCAGGCGGCGGACATGCTGGCTGACCGCGGCCTGGCTCAGGTGGAGGATGTCGGCGGCACGCTGAAAGCCGCCGGCGTCAGCAACAGCGACAAAGCTGCGCAGGGGGGAGATGTCCAGCGCGTGGTTCATCCCCCCAGCATACTCACCTATCCCTACCGTAATAGAGGGAAAAGTGGACGAATTTACCGGACGGCTGTCCGGCCTCCCGCCGGACAGTTCACCGGGCGGCCAGCTCAGCAGCGCAGCTCGGCGCGCTGTCCCCGGCCCGGTGCCGCGCCCGGGAGGGCCGGCACCGACCCGGTGAAGGCGGGTGTACGGGGGCTGGGGTGATCTACCAGCTCTGCTGAGGCTCTACTTCCGACACCCTTCCTTCGTACAGCGCGACGGTGCGGTCGGTAGTGCGGGCCCGGGGGATCGCCGCGCGCTGGCGCTGTTCTCAGCGGGCTGGACGATGGCCGGGTTCAGCCGCTGAGCGCGGGGAGAACGCGTCGGCGACGCGCCGCAGCCGGGGGTAGACCTCGGCCGCGAGCACCTCGAGTCCTTCCCGGAAGGCGGGCGACCCGCTGGGTGCGAACGGGAAGTTGAACAGGTAGTTGGTCGACCGGGCGACGGCCGCGTCGTGGTTGAGTACCTCCGCCACCTCATCGGCCGACCCGAATGCGATGTCGGACTTGACCAAGTACTCCTCGACCGACTTGGCGTCCGTGCTCTCGGGCCGCAGGGGGTGGCCGACGTCCCGCTCCTCGAAGTCCGCGGTGGCGATCCCGATCGCCTCCCGGCGCGATGAGGCCAGCAGCAGCGATCGCGAGACGCCGATCCTGGGAGCACCGCGGTAACGGTCGAACGAGCTCAGGTAGCTGTCGATGAGCGGCGACTGAACATCTCCCGCGACGCCTTCCGGCGTCGTCCGGAACAGCAGCAGGCCGTCGCCGGCCGCTCCCGCGGCGGCCGCGGTGGCGGGGTCACCGGTGGCCTGCCAGATGCGGTCGAGCAGGTCCTCGGCCGGCGGGTAGAGACTCAGCTCCTTATCGCCCGACCGGACAGACCCGCTCAGCCCGGCCTTGAGCGCAGCCAGGGCCTGCCTGAACAGCTGGTCCCTGTCCCCCTCATCGAGCCCGAAGGCGTTGTAGGCGTCGGTCGAGAACCCGCGCGGGTTGCCCTTGCCCACCCCGAACTCAAGCCGCTGCGCGCTCAGGGTGTTGACCAGCGCGGCGGTCTCGGCCAGCCGCAGCGGGTTATCGAAGGCGAGCGGTATTACCGCCGTGCCGAGGCGGATTCGGTCGGTCAGCTGGGTCGCCGCCGCCAGGAAGCTCAGCGCCGTCGGCACTCCGATGAGCGGGCTGAAGTGCGCCTCGGCCACCCAGGCGCAGGAGTAGCCCAGGGCTTCGGCCAACTGAATGGCGTCAAGCGCGTCGCGGTACACCCGGCCGGGGTCCTTGCCGGCCGGCGTGGCCAGGAACACGGAGAGGTCTCCCCGGGCGGCTGACTCGATCGACATGGGTTATTCTCCTCCGCAGTCTACGACGAATCGTTTCCTGGCCGGGCAAGCCATGTCCAACGACGCTTTGTGATCAGAACAGATCACAAAAACTAATTACTATTAAACCTATAGATTTTATGGCTAATATGCCTGGCCAGCGCGTCCGGTGGCGACGGCGCAAGCACGGGCCCACCAGGCGTTCAGCGATCCATCATTATCCGTGATGGTTCCTGATCACAAAGCGTGCCTGGACATGCCCGGATTTGACTGGCAAGACTGTTGTCATGGCCAAGCAAACGGAAAGCCCCGCCTCCCGCAAGCTCCACCTCGCCCTGGCACCGCTCGGGGTCGGCGGCCCCGGCCAGGATGGCCTCTGGAAGGACCCGCGGGTGGCGAAGAACGCCAGCGTCGACATCAACTACTACATCCGGCTGGCCAAGCTCGCCGAGGGCGGGCTGTTCGACGCGTTCTTCGTGGTGGACAGCCAGTTCATCAACGCCACGTACCCCTCCCACTACCTGAGCCGGCTCGAGCCGCTCACCCTGTTGTCGGCAGTGGCGACGCACACCACGCACATCGGGCTGGTCGCGACGGCGAGCTCGACCTACAACTCGCCGTTCAACCTGGCCCGCCGGCTGGCGTCACTGGATCACATCAGCAACGGCCGGGCCGGGTGGAACGTGGTGACGAGCTTCGACTCGCAGGTCTCCAAGAACTTCGGGCTGGACGAGCACCTGGACTACGCGACCCGCTACGGCCGCGCGCTGGAGTTCGTCGAGGTGGCGCGCGGGCTGTGGGACTCCTACGAGGACGACGCGTTCCCGGCCGACGTCGAGCGCGGGGTCTTCCTGGACGCGGGCAAGCTGCACGCGCTGGACCATCACGGCGAGCACTTCAAGGTCGCGGGCCCGTTGAACCTGTCGCGGTCCAGGCAGGGGCAGCCGGTGATCTTCCAGGCCGGGGTCTCCGAGGACGGCCGCAACCTCGCCGCCCGCGTCGCCGAGGGCATCTACGCCCCCGGCGGCTCGCTGGATGAATCGCACGCCTATTACGCCGATGTCAAGCAGCGGGCGGCCGCGCTCGGCCGCGATCCCGGGCACGTGGTCATCTTCAACTCCGCCAGCCCGGTCGTGGCCAGCACGGACGAGCAGGCGCGGGCACGCTCGCGGGAGATCTTCGACGAGGACAACGACTTCGGCCGCAAGCTGGCGTTCCTCGGCCGGGCGTTCGGCGCTTACGACTTCAGCCAGCACGACCTGGATGCCCCCTTCCCTGACCTGACCCACCTGACCGAGCGCGGCGGGCGGCAGGGCGCCGATCTCGTCCGGCAGGCGACAGAAAACGGGTGGACGCTGCGGCAGGCGGTGGACGCCGTGTCGCAGTACCGGCCCGGCCCGTTCGTCGGCTCGCCGCAGACCGTCGCGGCCGCGCTGCAGCACTGGTGGGAAACCAGGGCAGCGGACGGGTTCAACCTTCATTTCCGGCTCACCGAGGACGTCGAGTACTTCGTCGGCTCGGTGGTGCCGATCCTCCAGCAGCGGGGGATTTTCCGCACCGCGTACGAGGCCGACACGTTGCGCGGCAACCTCGGCCTGCCGTTCCCGGTCAGCCGCTACGCCCGCGAGCACAAGCTCGTGGACGCCTGAGGGAACGGCATCCGCACACGGACGCGGCGCGCGACGCCAACAGCCAGCCCTGGCGCCGGCTGACTATCTCGACCAGCGAAAGGCACCGGCATGACCCAGGCCCCCGAGCAGCCGAGGTTCCGGCTCGGCTTCCTCACCCACGTGCAAGGCCGCGGCAGCGACCTGGCAGCGACTTACCGTAACGCCCAGGAGCTGTTCGTCGTCGCCGACGAGCTCGGGTTCGACGTCGGCTGGGTGGCGCAGCACCACGCTCCGCTCGGCGGCGGCGGCCTGCCATCGCCGTGGACGTTCCTCGCTCACGCGGCCGCCCGCACCAAGCGGATCCGGCTTTCGACCGCCATCACCATCCTGCCGCTGGAAGACCCCATCCGGCTGGCCGAGGACCTCTCCGTGGTTGACACCCTCAGCGGCGGCCGGGTGGAGGTCGGTGTCGGCAGCGGCGGCAGCCAGGCAGAGTACGCGGCGTTCGGCCGTGACATCGCCCGCAAGCGGGAACTCACCACCGAGGGGCTCAGCACGCTGCGCAGCGCCCTGGCGAACGAGGCGGTGGGCCCGGCCGGGTTTACCATCCAGCCGCCGGCAGGCGACTTCAGCGACCGGATCTGGCAGGCGGTCTTCAGCGAACCAGGGGCGCGGTACGCCGCCGAGGCCGGCTCCAACCTGCTGCTCAACCGGGCGGCCTACGGCTTCAGCGAGCCGACCGATGAGGTGCAGCGGCCGTGGGCCGACGCGTACCTGAAGGCGTGGAACCAGCCGCGCGCCCCGCGGATCGGGCTGTCCCGGTTCGTGTTCCCGGCTAAGGACAAGAAGGCCGCACTGGACCAGGTCGGCGCGGACGTGCTCGCGGCTGCCCGGCGGTTCCCCGTCCGCGGCGCGTTCCCCGATCGCATTGACCTGAAGGAGGCGCTGCGCCGGTTCCACTGCTTTTACGGCCACCCGGACGAGGTCATCGCCGCCCTGCAGCAGGAACGGGTGCTGCCAGTCGCCACCGACCTGATCACCCAGTTCAATCCGGCCGTGCCCGACCATGACGCTGCCATCCGCGCGCTTGAGCTCATCGCCACCGAGGTCGCCCCGGCGCTGGGCTGGCGGCCGTTGCCCGATCCGGTCGGCGACCGCCAGCTGACCGGGGCCTGATTCAGCGGCTACGGGCAGGCCGCGGCCGCTGGCGGCGGTGGCACGCCCGCGAGCAGCCTCTCGGTGACCTGGTGCAGCCGCACAGCCGCATCGCGGTCGAACAGCACGGGATCCAGCGGCACCGGGGTTCCCTCGAGGACAGCAGTCAGCGGTTCCTGGCCGGGCCGGTCGAGGTAAGGGAGGATCTGGGCGACGCTGGTCTCCACTGTCTTGCCGGTGATCCGCAGTTGCCGCACCTGTGCGGCGGTCACCGGGTCGTACTCGCCCGCGAAGCTGGTCACGACGACGCCGGGGTGGTTCAGGACGTAGCGGATACCGCGGCCGGCGTGGATGCTCGCGAAGCTGACGCCCAGCAGGTCGTTCAGCCGCCCGGCGTGGCCCATGGCCCGCACGCCGTGGTAATCGCGCTCCAGTTGCAGGTCATGCCAGCGCACCGGGCCCGTTTGTCCTGCCGCGGCGAAGTTCAGCACGACCGGGCGCGCGGCCCGGCTCAGTGAGCTGACAAGCCCGTGGCTGAGCAGGAACCGGCTCAGGTAGAACAGCGCGAAGTTGCTCTCTAGCCCTTCGGCGGTCAGTACCCGGGCGGAATGGTGGTACCGGGCGCCGAGCACAAGGACGTCGATGACCGGGAAGCGCGCGGCGAGCTGGCCGGCCAGGCGCCGGTTCTCGCTGACCAGGCTGAGGTCTGCGGCCAGGAAGTGCGCCCGCTCACCGCTCGCCCCGGCGAACGCCGCTCCCTTCGCCGCGTTGGTGCCGATGACCAGGACCTCGTCGCCGCGCCGGAGGTACTCGGCGGCCAGCCCGCGCCCGATCCCGTCGGTCCCGCCGGTGATGACGATGGTTTTCACGATGTTTTCCTCCTGCGCGAAGCCAGGCCGGCCGGGTGGCTCAGCCGCGAGACGACGGCCCGCCTGCCAGGACCCCGTAGCCGGCGTCCACCCGGATCACCGCGCCGGTGACGGCGCGCACCGTGTCGCCGGCCAGCATGCCCACGGCCGCGGCCACGTCGTCCGGTTCGACCATCCGGCCGAGGACGGACGTGCGGCGCAGCTGGTCTTCCCGTTCGGCGGTCAGCATCCCGGCCGAGGCTTCGGTGCGCACCGCACCGGGGGCCACCGTGTTGACGGTGATCCCGTACGGCCCGGCTTCGGCCGCGACGTGGCGGCTGAAGGTGTTGAGGGCCGATTTGGCCGTCGACTGACTGAGCCTGCCCGGGCCCGCGAAGTCAGCGGCAGTGCTGGAGATGTAGATGATCTGCCCATGGCCCTGGGGCCGCATCACGTCGAGCACGCACTGCGTGATGAAGAAGGCGCCTGCCAGCTCGCCAGTTACCGTGCCGATGAAGTCATCCCAGGTCAGCGACTCCAGCGCGGCGAACGACGGCCGCCCGGTGTTAGCGTTGCAAACCAGCACGTCAATCCGCCCCCACTCGGCCATCACGGCGCTGGTCAGGGCCCGGGCCTGGGCTAGGTCGCAGACATCGGCGGCCCGGGCGGCCGCGGTTCCGCCGCCGGACTCGACGGCGGACACGGTTGCCTGCGCGGCGCCTGCGTTGACGCGGTAGTTCACGATCACGTGGTAACCGCGGCGGCCGAGCTCGCGGGCCGTCGCCGCGCCGATGCCGCGGCTGGCCCCGGTGACGAGCGCGACCGGGCGCGGACTGCCTGTCATGCCTTCTCCGCCATGCCAGCAGAATAGCGGCCAGGGCTATCTCTTGGTAAGGTCATACCTTGGGGTAAGCTCCGGAGCCGATAGTAGGAAACCAGCTAGCTGGGTGCGGGGAGATCCGATGAGTGACGCGTTTAACAACGACTGCCCGGCCAGGATGGTGCTTGACCACATCGGCAGCCGCTGGGGGGTGCTGGTTCTCACCGCGCTGCGAGACGGGCCGATGCGCTTCTCGGTGCTGGCCGCGAAGATCGAGGGCATCAGCGAGAAGATGCTGTCCCAGACCTTGCGGACCCTGGCCCGCGACGGGCTTGTCTACCGACAGGTCGAGCCATCCGTACCGCCCAGGGTCAGCTACGGCCTGACGCCCTTGGGCACCGGGCTGGCCGACCACATGCGGCAGTTGTTCGACTGGCTCCGCGCTAACGCCGACCAGGTCGTTGTCCACCAGCGCCACTACGACGCCCCCGCGCACCGGGCTGGGTAACTCGCCCCTGAACTGTCCTGGCGGACAGTTCAGAGGCTGCCGAGGAAGGCAATCGTGCGGGCTCGTTCCTCAGCGGTGGTGAACATCGCCGGGTTGGCGACGAAGTGGGTGGCGCCCGCGTCAGCCAGGCGGGTGATCGCGTGCTCGATGTCGCGTTCGGTGCCGATGACCGCGACGTCAGCCGGGGACCTGGCGCCCTCGCGGTCGAGCACGGCGCGGTAACTGGGCACGTTGCCGTAGAAGGCGAGGGCGGCGGCGGCCCGGTCGCGAACCGCGTCGGGCCGGCTGGTCAGGCAGGCCGGAAGGCAGGCGACTACCTGCGGGGGCCGGCGCTGGCCGCTGGCCGCGGTGATGGCCGGCGTTACGTGCCCGGCGAGGGTACGCGGTCCGGCCAGCCAGGTGATGGTGCCGTCGGCCAGCTCGCCGGCCAGGCGGAGCATCAGCGGGCCGAGCGCGGCCAGCAGCACCGGCGGCGGGGTACTGCCGGCGACCCGGGTCGGCCAGCCGGCGGTGTCGGCGGTTACCGTCTGGCCGCGGTAGCTGACTTCCTCGTCGCGCAGCAGCGGGAGCAGCGCCGTCAGGTACTCCCACATGCGCCAGGCCGGACGGTCGAAGCTGTAGCCGTACCGCTGCTCGACGGTCGCCCGGTGACCGGTGCCAAGTCCCAGCACCAGGCGGCCGCCGGCTGCCGCCTGCGCGGTCTTGACCTGGCTGGCCATGGCGATCGGATGGCGCGGGTGGATCGTGGTGACAGCGGTCCCGAGGGTCACCCGGCCAACCCGGCCGCCGATCAGCGCGAGCGCCGTGAGCGCGTCGGTGTCATACATCTGGGCCAGCCATAGCGAGGCCAGGCCCGCATCGGCGGCGCCCTGCGCCCGCTCCACGAGGTCATCGACGGCGTTGGCGGCCTCGGGCGGAGGGGGCGCCAGCGCCAGCCCGACGGGGATCATGAACGCGATGATAGCCCCGTCCGATTAGCCGGTCAGGGCCCGCTCCAGTTTGATGAGGAGGCCGGTGAGAACGGTCCGTTCAGCGTCCGTCAGCGCGCTGATGAGGCCTGCCTCGTGTTCCAGGAGCTGGAACACGGTGGCCTCGACGCGGGCATGGCCGGCCCCGGTCAGCCGGACGGAGACCGCGCGGCGTGACCGGGATGACGGCTCCCTGACAACCAGCCCGGCCTGCTCGGCGCGGGCAACGCGCTGGGAGACCGCGCCGGCGGTGACCAGCGTCCGGCGGCTGATCTCGCGGTTGGTCAGCTCGTAGGGCGGGCCTGCCCGCCGCAGGACGCTGAGCAGGTCGAGCGTTGACGGGTCGACGCCGAGGCCCGCCAGCGTGCGCCGCCGGTCGTCGGCCAGGACCTTCGCGATCCGCCAGACGGGCGTGATGACCTCAATCGACCCGGTGCGCACGCCGGGCAGCTCCCGCCGCCAGGCCGCCGCGATGTCGCCGGCCGGTTTCGTGCTCGTCACCGGCGGCGGAGCCGGCCTCGGCCGCGCCGTGGCCGCCCGGCTCGCCGGCGGCGGCGACACCGTGGTCATCACCGGCCGGAACGCCACCCGGCTGGCCAGCACGGCGGCCGAGATCGGGGCGCGGCCGGTCACCTGCGATGCGACCGACCCGGGGCAGGTGGCGCAGCTGGCCGCCGGCCTCGGCCCCGACCTGGACGTGCTGGTCAACATGGCCGGCGGGAACACCGACTTCACCCGGTCCCCCGGGCGGGGCCCAGACCTGGAACAGGTGGCCGCCGCCTGGCGCGCGAACCTGGACGCCAACCTGCTCAGCGCGGTCCTCACCACCACCGCCGTCCTCGGACGGCTGCGATCCGGCGGCTCGATCGTCAACGTCGGCTCCATTGGCGCTGAGTACGCGTCAACCTCCTACGGCGCGGCGAAGGCAGCCCTGGCCGCGTGGACCGCCGGGCTGTCGGCCGACGTCGGCCCCCGGGGCCTGACCGCCAACGTGATCTCACCCGGTTACATCGCCGGGACCGGATTCTTCCACGGAACACTGACCGAGCAGCGCCGGGCCAGGCTCATCGCCGCTACCCACGACCGCCGCGCCGGGCAACCCGCTGACATCGCCGAGACCGCGTACTTCCTCGCGTCCGCGGCCGCGCGCCATATCACCGGGCAGACCCTGCACGTCAACGGCGGCGCCCACACCACCAGGTGACGAGCCTCATGAGACGGCGGGCGCCAGCAGCGCGCCGTAGAGCGCGCGGGTCGCCGCTGAGCCCGGCCTTCGCCGCGGCCGTGTCAGCGTCGGCGATGACCTTGAGGGCGCTGGCCTCGATGCCCGCGGGACGGTGTCGATCGGGACCGGCCCGGTGCGGGCCCGCATCCTGTGCGCGGAGTACGAGCACGACCAGGCCGTGTCCACCCAGGTGCTCGCCCTGCTTCCGGAGGTTGTCCACCTGCGGGCGGGCGGCGCCGCCGACGGCCTGGCGCAGGACACCGTGCGATTGATCGGGCACGAGCTGGCAACCCCGCGCGCTCCTCTGGATACGCGTTCAGCCGGGCCTTCCGGCGCGCCCGGGCGCAGCCGCCGGGCCAGTTCCGCAGCGCCGTCCGCGCCGGGCGCGCCCTGGTCCCGGTCCCGCCGGCCACCTGACCAGGCTGGCCGCCGTATCGTTATGACAATATTTACGGTCATTTTAGTAGGCTTGCTGCCCCGGCGCGGGTGCGCCAGCAGGATTCCGCCGCAGAGAGGAACTGGCTCCATGATGCAGATAAGACAGCTGAGACGGGTAAGGCAGATAGGACGCGCGGTACTGGCGGCGACTGCCGCTACCGCGGCGATGAGCCTGGTCGCCGCGTGCTCGAGCATCTCGTCGTCAGGTAGCGGCACCGCCGCCAGTGCGAGCACGGGCAGCGCCAGCGGCACCGCCGCCGCGGCCGCCTGCTCCAACGCGGCCATCCAGCCCGAGCTGTACGCCAAGGGCCAGCTCACCGTCGCGACCGACTCCCCGGCCTACTCGCCCTGGTTCGACAACAACCAGCCGGCCAACGGCAAGGGTTATGAGTCCGCCGTCGCCTACGCGGTCGCCACCCAGCTCGGGTTCAGCCAGGCGCAGGTCAAGTGGGTGACCGAGCCCTTCGACAGCTCGTACGCGCCGGGGCCGAAGAAGTTCGACTTCGACGTCAACGAGATCTCCTACAGCGCCTCGCGGGCTCAGGCGGTCACCTTCTCCGACTCCTACTACGACGTCCAGCAGTCCCTGGTCGCGCTCAAGGGGTCCGCGATCGCGACCAGGCACGCCCCGGCCGACCTCAAGGGCTACGTCTTCGGCGACCAGATCGGCTCGACCAGCCTGTCCTTCATCAACGACTCGATCCAGCCGGCGCAGACGCCCAAGGTGTTCAACACCCTGAACGACGTCGCCCAGGCCCTGGCCGCCAAGCAGATCGCGGCGCTGGTGGCGGACACCCCGACCGCGCAGTACATCACGTCCTCGGCCGAGATCCCGCACTCGGTCCTGGTGGGCCAGTTCCCGTCGACCGGCGACCACTTCGGCCTGCTCTTCAGCAAGGGCAACCCGCTGGTGTCGTGCGTCAACCAGGCGCTCGCCACGCTGAAGGCCAACGGCACGCTCGCCGCCCTGCAGAAGAAGTACCTGCAGGTCTACCTGACCGTCCCGACGATCAAGCCGTAAGTGACCGAGCCGCCGCTTGATTTCAGCCGCCGCGGTCCCCGCCTGCTCGGCGGGGGCCGCGGCGGCAACCGGGCCCGCGGGGCAGCGCTGTCGACCGCGAGCACGGTGGCCGTGGTCGCCGTGCTCGTCTTGCTCTTCCTGCTCGCCCCGGGCAGCGCGCAGGTCCGGCACACCTTCTTCAGCCCGCCGGACATGTGGCGCTCGCTGGTGGGCGACCCGGCCAAGGGCTACTACAGCGTCGGCGCGGCGATCTGGCTCAATATCCGGATGTTCCTCGCCGCCGAGGTGCTGATCCTGGCCTTCGGGCTCGTCCTGGCGGTCGTCCGGCAGTCGTCCGGCCCGGTCTTGCTGCCGCTGCGGGTCGTGGCGCTGCTGTACGTCGACGTCTTCCGCGGCATACCGACGATCCTGGTGATCTACGCGGTCGGCTTCGGCCTGCCGGCGCTGGAGCTCACCGTCGTCTCCACCCAGGACCCGGCCGTCTACGGGGTGGTCGCGCTGGTCCTGTCCTACTCGGCCTACGTCTGCGAGGTGTACCGGGCCGGAATCAACTCGGTGCCGCTGGCCCAGGTCAGCGCGGCCCGCTCGGTCGGCCTGACCCAGGCGCAGGCGATGCGGCACGTGATCTTGCCGCAGGCGGTCCGCACCGTCATCCCGGCGCTGCTGAACGACTTCATCAGCCTGCAGAAAGACACCGCCCTGGTGTCCGTGCTCGGCTCGATCGAGGCCAACCGCGCGGCCGAGATCTACAGCGCGACGGTGTTCAACTACTCCTCTTACGTGGTGGCGGCCGTGCTGTTCCTGATCCTGACCATCCCGCTGGCCCGGTTCACCGACCACCTCATCGCCCGCGACCGCGCCCGCCGCCTGGCCGGCGGTGCCCGGTGAGCCAGCCCGCACTCGAACTGCGGCAAGTCCGCAAGTCCTTCGGCGACCACGACGTGCTCCGCGGGATCGACCTGACCGTGGCCCCGCACGAGATCATCGGCCTGATCGGCGCGTCCGGCTCGGGCAAGTCCACGCTACTGCGCTGCGTGGACCTGCTCGAGCCGGTGACCGCCGGGTCGATCTGGCTTTCCGGCGCCGAGATCACCGCCCCCAGCGCTAACCCGGACCTGGTCCGGCGGCGCCTGGGCATCGTGTTCCAGTCCTACAACCTGTTCCCGAACCTGACGGTGCTGCGCAACATCACGCTCGGCCCGGTTAAGGCGCTCAAGCTGCCCCGGGCCGAGGCGGAACAGCTGGCCCGGGACCTGCTCGGCCGGTTCGGGCTGGCCGACCGGGCGGCCGACTACCCCGACCGGCTGTCCGGTGGACAGCAGCAGCGCGTGGCGATCATCCGGGCGCTGGCGATGAGCCCCCGGCTGATGCTGCTTGATGAGGTGACCAGCGCCCTCGACCCGGAACTGGTGGCGGAGGTGCTCGACGTCGTCCGCGAGCTGGCCGCGGGCGGCATGACCATGCTGCTGGCCACGCACGAGATGGGCTTCGCGCGCGAGGTGGCCTCCCGGGTCGCCTTCCTGGCCGATGGCGAGATCGTTGAGATCGGCCCCCCGGCCGACCTTTTCGGCCGCCCGCGCGACGAGCGCACCCAGCGCTTCCTGCGCCGGGTCACCGATGGCGGGCGCCTTTAACGCGGATGCGGCGCCAGCGGCCCAAACGCGCTCGGCGCGGTGTTCACCGGCGTGGCCCAGACTAGGTGTACAGGGTGAAGTCGGGGGTCTGGCCGGTCAGGTAGTGCAGGCCGACCTCGCGGCGCTTGTAGGCGACCGGGTCGTGCAGGGTGTGGGTGCGGACGTTGCGCCAGAAACGGTCGAACCCGTGCCTGCTGGCGGTCGACCGGGCGCCGGTGAGCTCGAAGACCTTCGACGTGACGTCGAGGGCGGTGTCGGTGGCGACGACCTTGAGCCGGGCGACCTCGATCGCCAGCTCGCCCCGCTCGGCCCAGGTGAGGGCGCTGCCCCGGCCGACCGCGGCGGTCAGGGCGGCGGCCGCCCGGTCGGCCAGGGCGCCGACCGCGGCCAGGCGGGCGTCGAAGTCGCCGTACTGCGCCAGCACGTAGGGCTCGTCAACGACCGTGTCGTGGCCGCCGAGGACCCACGGGCGGGACGCGGACAGGGTGTAGGCCCTGGCGGCCTGCAGTGCCCCTTCGGCGATGCCCAGGTAAAGGTGGCCGAAGACGGCCTGGATGGCCGGGGTGATCGCCGACGCGAGGGGGGTGACCCCGGGGCCGAGCGGGCCGATGACGTCCTCGGCCGGAACGGGGGTGTTGGTGAAGGTGACGCTGCCGCTGGCCGACAGCCGCTGGCCGAGGTTGTCCCAGTCCCGGCCGAATGCGATGCCGGCCGCGGTGACCGGGACCGCGGCCAGCAGGTGCTCGCCGCCGGACTCGGCCCCAGCGGACTCAACCCGGCCGGTGACCGCGATCAAGTCGCCCGACGAGGCGCCGGTGGCGAACGTCTTGCGGCCGTTGAGCAGGTAGCCGGTCCGGGTGATGGTGAGCGCGAGGTCGGGTTCGACCGGGTTGACGGCGTCACCCCACAGGTACTGGTTCCTGGCGGTGAGGCTGCCCAGGCGGAGCTGGACGGACTCGCCGCCGGCCAGCCACAGGTTGGCCGCGTTGACGTAGTGGTAACCGATGAGCTGGGCGATCGAGCCGTCGGCGGCGGCGATCTGGCGGACGACCGCCAGCGCCGTGCGCCAGGTCTGCCCGGCCCCGCCCAGCTCTTGCGGGATGAGCAGGGCGGGCAGGCCCGCCGACTTCAGCAGCTTGACCTCGGCCGACGGCTCCGCGTTGGCCCGGTCCCGCTCCACCGCGTCCACCGCCAGCGCGGCCGCCACCTCGCGGGCCCGGGCTACCCACTCATCGTGGTTGTCGGTCATCGGAAGCCTTTCTCCGTCGGGGGTGGAACACGCAACCGTTGGGGATGATCCTGGTTTTGACTGTCTTGCCGTTAGACGATGCCGTTGCGGGGCGGGGGGACGTCGTTCAGCTCCCAGTCGCCGAGGTGCCGCACCTTCCAGCGGCGCGGGTCGTGCAGCGTGTGGGTGCGGGCGTTGCGCCAGTGCCGGTGCAGGTTGAGCTCCGCCTGCGCCGCCCGCGAGCCGATCAGGGCGAAGACGTCGCTGGACACGGTGACCGCGGCGGTGTCGGCCTGGGCGCGGGCGGCGGCGACCGCGGCCGACGCCTCGGCGCTCGTCTCCTCGGTCAGCTCACCGCCGGGACGTTCCGGGTCGGCCGCGTCCAGGGCCTCGCCCGCCGCCCGGACCAGGGCGCGGGCGGCGCGCACCAGCAGCGCCAGCTCGCCGAACTTCTCGATCACGGCCGGCTCGTCGGCCGCCCGGTCCACCCCCGCCTCCCACCACGGGCGGGCCGCGGCGTGGATCAGCTGCTTGCCGTCGCGCAGCGCGGCGACGGCGATGCCGAGGTCGACACAGGCGTGCAGGTACTGCCCGAACGCGCCGAAGGTCTCCGTCCGCTGGAAGATCCGGTAGGCGGGGACGACGTGGAAGGCGGGCACCCGCACCTGGGCGAACCGCACGGTGCCGCTGCCGGTCGTCCGCTGGCCCATGCCGTCCCAGTCGTCGATCACCTCGACGCCGGGGTCACCGGGCCGGACCCAGGCGGCGTGCAGCCGCCCGTCCGGGTCGTTGGCGTAGACCGGGATCCAGTGCGCGTAGACCGAGCCGGTGGAGTAGTACTTGGTGCCGTCGAGCAGGTAGCCGCCGTCGGGCTGGGGCGTGAACCCGATGCGGAAGTCGTGCGCGTCCCGGCTGCCCCGCTCGGCCAGCGCGTTGCCGAAGCGCTTGCCGTCGAGCACCTGCGCGTAGAAGAAGCTCCGCTGCTCGGCCGAGCCGGCCTGCGCTAGCAGGTTGACGAAGAAGAAGTGGTTCTGCGGGAGCTGGCCGAGGCTGGCGTCGCCCGCCGACAGCTCGGTGAATACCTCGCCCAGGGTGCGGGCGGTGACGCCCGCCCCGCCGTGCTCTTTCGGCACCGTGATGGCCAGCAGCCCCGATTCCGACAGCTCCTCGACGAGGTCGCGCGGCAGGATCCGCCGCGCGTCGCGGACCGCGTCGTCAGCCGCGAATTTGCGGCCAAGCTCGGCGGCGGCCGCGATCGCCCCGGCGTCGTCCTTGATCACGTTAGCCACGGTGTCCCTCGTCCCTGACTCAGCCGCCGGCCAGCCGGCGAAAGCGGGCGCCCGGGTGGTCGTCGCGGAGCCGCTGCTGCCCGGCACCGAGGAAGTTCTCCCGCAGCGTGGTGCCCTCGTACGCGGTCCGGTAGCTGCCCCGGCGCTGCAGTTCCGGCACCACGTGCTCGATGACGTCGGCGAACGTTCCCGGCGTGATCACGTAAGCCAGGTTGAACCCGTCCACGTCGGCCTCCGCGACCCAGCGCTCCATCTCGTCCGCGACCGCGGCCGGCCCGCCGACCACGACCGGGCCGCGGCCGCCGAGGCCGAGGAAGCGGGCGATCTCGCGCGGCGTCCAGTCCCGGGCCGGGTCGGCCGTGGTGAACCCCTCGACCGCGCTGCGCACCGCCTCGGTCTCGACGTACCTCAGCGGCTGGTCCGGCTCGTAGCCGGACAGGTCGAGCCCGCTCCAGCCGCCGTAAAGGGCGAGCGCGCCGTCGTAGGAGGCGTAGCGCCGGTAGTCGGCGTACTTGGCCTTCGCCTCCTCGTCCGTCGCCGCGGTGACGACGGTGAGCAGGGGGATCATCGCGATGGCGGCCGGGTCACGGCCCATCCGTTCGGCTGTCTCCCTGATTTTCCTGACCTTGGGCTTGAGCACTTCTGGCCTGGTCTCGCTGAAGAACACCGCCTCCGCGTGCCGGGCGGCGAACTCCAGGCCGCTGGCGGACGAGCCGGCCTGGAAGATCAGCGGGGTGCGCTGCGGGGACGGCTCGGACAGGAAGACGCCGGGGACGGTGTAGTGCCGGCCCTTGTGCCCGACCGGGTGCACCCGGGCCGGGTCGGCGAAGACGCCGGCCTGCTTGTCCCGCCTGACCGCGCCGTCTTCCCAGCTGCCCTCCCAGAGCTTGTAGCAGACCTGGAGGAACTCGTCCGCCCGGGCGTAGCGCTCGTCGTGCGGGACCTGGCGCTCCAGGCCGAGGTTGCGGGCGGCGCTGTCCAGGTAGGAGGTCACCACGTTCCAGCCGACCCGGCCGTTGGTGAGGTGGTCCAGGGTGGCGAACTTGCGCGCCAGGTTGTACGGCTGCTCGTAGGTGGACGAGACGGTGATGCCGAAGCCGAGGTGCCCGGTGACCGCGGCCATCGCGGAGACGGCGAGCAGCGGGTCGCCGACCGGTATCTGGGCGGCCTCCCTGACCGCGGCCTCGGCGCTGCCCTGGTAGACGTCGTAGACGCCGAGCACGTCGGCGATGAAGAGGCTGTCGAACAGGCCCTTTTCGAGCAGCTTGGCCAGTTCCGTCCAGTAGCCGAGGTCGTTGTAGCGGTGCGACTGGTCGTCGGGATGGCGCCAGAGCCCCGGCGACTGGTGCCCGACGCAGGTCATGTCGAAGGCGCTGAGGTGGATGGTCTTGCGCCGGCTCACCCTGGCCATTCGATATCATCTTACCGACAAAGTCAATCGTAATAGTAGGAATATGTGCGACGATGCGGACCGGCGGCGCGTCCCGCCCGGCGGGGCGCGGCTCCCGCGTTCGCGGAACCAGGCGCCGTGGCGGCCGTGGCGGCCGGCAAGGTCACGGGAAACCTGTCCGCATGAATTTGAAGGCTTATATAACCGCCTGCGGCCGGCCCCCGGCTTAGCCGTACTTTAGAGGAAATTAAGGGAGGCGGTCAATGAACGAGTCAGTGCAATGAAGTAAGATCAAGAGACGGTCACCGATGTCGGCTTAGCAAGCCTGAATGCACGACGCCACCCCCGGCCGGTACTTATTGCCACAATGTAAAAACTGGATCGCACACAAGTCTAACCAGACGTTCTGACGAGTGGACGAAATCCAGAAAAATGAATCCCGTGAGCTGCCATGCGCTATGAAATCCTCGGCCCGCTTCGCATCATCAAGAAAGGCGGAAATCGCTGCTCCCTCACCCCCCGAAAGCAGGTTATCCTGCTCGCGGCCCTGCTAGTTCGCGCCAATCAAGTCGTATCGACCAGTCAGCTGCTGACCGAACTGTGGGGCGACAACCCGCCCCGCCGGGCCTCGGCCAGCCTGCACGTTTACATTTCCCAGGTCCGCAAGGCCCTGCAGGAGGAGGGAAACCAAGGTCTCCCCATCGTCACCCGCCCGCCCGGCTATGTCTTGCGGGCACGCGCCGATGAGGTCGACGCGAGCGAGTTCAGCCAGGCCCTCGACCAAGGCCGGCAGCACCTGACCGCACGGGCATACGACGAGGCCGCCATCGTACTCAGATTCGCCTTGTCGCTCTGGCGAGGCCCTGTCCTGGGCGGGCTCACCGGCGGCGGCCCCATCATCAGGAGCTCCACCGCGTGGCTGGAAGAGTGCCGACTGGAATGCGTCGAGCTGCTAGCCGAGGCGCTCCTGGCCCGCGGAGAATACCAGGAGGGCATCCGTCTCCTCTATTCCATCATTCATGACTATCCTTTGCGGGAGACCTTCTACCGGCTGCTGATGATCGCCCTTTACCGCGCTAACCGGCAATCCGATGCGCTACTCATCTATCAACAGGCTCGCGACGTTACGATTTCCGAACTCGGCCTGGAGCCGTCGCAGTCGCTTCGCGACTTGCACCAGGCCATTCTTGTCGGCGACCAGCTGACGGCTCACTGAGGTCGCCGACGATGACTCCACCGCCTCCCGCCACCGGCCCCGGCAAGACGGCAGCGCCTCAGCCGGGTTCCGGGCGATAACGCTAACCCGTTCAATCATGTTAACACCTGCACGTGAATCCGGGCCGCTCCCACCGAGATAATCACGGCGGGCGGCACGGAAGTGATTCGAAACGGGCCGATCGATGAGATTTTCCGCACCGCGCGGGCCTTGGCCGTGCCTTGCCACCCGACGGGAATTCGTGCCGCGCGGCAAATGGCGCGGCTCACTCCTGGGAAAGCAGCCGCCTGCCCGCGGCCATCAGGGCGTCGTGGTCCTTGGGCACGTGCGCCCGCGAGACGAGCACGTCACGGTAATGGCGCTCGAGGGGGTTTCGCCGCGTCAGACCGTGGTTACCGAGGGTAGCCATCGCGGTGTCGACGGCAGCGACCGCGCCCCTGGTCGCGATCAGCTTGACCAGCATCGCCTTCTCGCCCGCGGTCTCGGTGTCACCGTCGTCGAACTCCATCGCGGCCTGGCGCACCGTACTGTCGGCCAGGAGCAGCTGTGCCTCGATCTCCCCGGCCGCCAGGCGCATGGCGTCCATGGCGGCAGCGGCCCGGTCCGGGCGCGCTGTCGCGTAGTCGGTGACGTACTGGTGGTAAAAGTCCTGCGCCGCTCGCGCCGCGCCGAGGTAGGCAGCGGCTGCCATCAGGTCGACGACACTGCCCCGGCCGCGACCGGCGGCGAACGAGCTCGGCCGGGTGATGAAGTTCGCTGGCGGCAGGCGGACGTCGCGGTAAATCACGTCGTGGCTGCTCGACGCGCGCTGGCCGAGGTGGTCCCAGGTCTTGACGACCTCGATGCCGGCCGCGCGGCCGGGGACGAGGGCGAAACCAGGTCGACCGGTGCTGGCGTCGTACGCCCACACGATGTGGTAATCGAGGCCCTCTGAGCCGGTGGCCGAGGTCTTGTGCCCGTTGAGCACCCAGCCCCCGGCCTCGCGCCGCACGCTGGTGACCGGCACGCCGACCCGCTCCCTGGTGACGCCCGACGGCTCGGCGTTGATGCTGTTCAGCAGCACCGGGCGGGTCCGGGAGGCGGCCAGGATTTCCTGGTACAGCGCGGGCGGCCAGTGGACGAACTCCGCGCCCTCCTCGTTGTAGAGGTGCACGAAGTAAGTCATCGCGGCGATCAGCGCGACCGCCGGGTCACCCTTGCCCAGGGCGAGGAAGATCCGCACGGTGTCCAGTGCCCCGGCGTTCTGGCCGCCAAACCGCGCCCGGACCGGGGCGATGAGCAGGCCCGCCTCGTGCACCCGGTAGATGCCTTCCCACGGGAACCTGGCCGTCCGGTCATTTTCCTCCGCGTTCACCTGCAGGTCCTTAGTGACCTGCTCGAGCGCGGCGTCGCTGAGGTCGGCGGTTGCCTCAATCGGATGCGCGTAGCCGGCAATCCTCGCTGACATCGGTTCCCCTCTCGCCGCCAGACTGACCAGGCGGTCAGCCAGGCCAGGCCGCCACGACGCGCCTGGAGGGATCGGCAGGCCGCGGCCACCCCCCGCGGCCTGCCGAGAATCCCCGGAGCCAGGCGCCCCGGAGGTTTAGTTTCCCCAGCTTCGAAGTATATTGGATGCGTGCGAACGCATGCAATAGCGCCGGCGCGCACGTTACCGAGAGACCAGGTTGCGTATCATGTGCGATGTGAGGGTGCCCGTAGTCAACTCGCCGCTCGTCTCCCAGGACCAGGTCAACGGGTGGTACGCGCTGCTGCTCGCCTACGACGCGGTCGCCGCCCAGGTTGACGAGGTGCTCAAGGAGCGGCACCGGCTCTCGTTCAGCGCGGTCGAGATACTCTGCCAGCTCAACGAGTCGGAGCCGCAGGCGGTCCGCTCACTTGCCAGCCACCTCATCAGCGTCAGCCCAACCCGGGCGTCACGGCTGGTGCAGGAGCTGATCGACGCGGGGCACCTGGAGCGCAGCGCCGACCAGCATGACGGGCGGGTCTCCCTGATCAGCCTGACCACGTCAGGACGGCACTTCGCCAAGGCGGTCGAGCAGTCACTCATCGAGGCCGTGAAAATTTACTTCCTCGACAAGCTCGACGACGACGACATCGCCGCGCTCAGCCGCGTATGGGCCAAGCTCGAGAAGAACGGCGGCTGAGGGCACCAGCGGCCGGTCAGCCGATCAGGCCGGCCGGCTCCCCGGCCGTCTCGGCCGGCTGGCTCGAGTCAAGGTGCAGCCTGGTCCGTGGGCGGATCAGGGCGCCCAGGAGCACCGCGCCGCCGGCGTACAGGCCGGCCGCCCACCAGTAGCCGACGCTAAAGCCGTGCACGGTTGCCGCGACCTGAGCCGCGCTCCCGTGCGCGGCCAGGTAGCCGCTGGTCGCGGTGGCGACGAAGGTGGAGATCAGCGCGATGCCGATAGCGGTACCGACCTGCTGGCTGACGTTGTTCATCGCCCCGGCGGTGCCCGCGTCGCGCGGGTCGACGTCCCGCTGCCCCATCGTGATGGCCACCACGATGGCCGCCCCGGCCCCGGCGCCGAGCAGGATCAGCCCGGGTAGCACCCATTCGGGGTAGGCCGTCGTCGCGGTGGCCCGGGTGAGCAGGGCCGCTCCGGCCGCGCAGGCGAGGAGACCGGCCGAGACGATGGCCCGCACGGTGAACTTCGGCAGCAGCTGAACCTGGGTGACCGACGCCACGACCGCGATGCCGACCGCCAGCGGCAGGAAGGCGGCCCCGGTCTTGATCGGGGAGTAGTGCAGCACGCCCTGGAAGTAGTAGGTCAGGAACAGCATCACCGAGAACACCGCCGCGTTCGACACCGCCTGCGCCAGGTAGGCGGCGCCGCGGTTGCGGTCAGCCAGGACCCGCAGCGGGATCAGCGGCGAGCGGTCGTAGCGCTGCAGGACGGTGAACGCGGCGAGCAGCGCCGCGCCCCCGGCCAGTGACCCGAGCGTGATGCCCGCGCTCCACCCGTCGGTCTGGGCCTTGGCCGCGCCGAAGACGATGCCGAACAACGCGGCCGACCCGATGACCGTGCTCGGCACCGACAGCCTGGGCTTGTCCGGGCTCTCGGCCTGGCGGAGCAGCAGCAGGCCGCCGGCCAGGCCCGCCACCGCGAAGACGATGTTGACGTACATGCACCAGCGCCAGCTGACGTAACTGGTCAGCACGCCGCCGAGGAGCAGCCCGATCGCGCCCGCGCTCCCGGTGACCGCGCCGAAGATCGCGAAGGCCTTGTTCAGTTCCTTTACGTCGGTGAAGGTCACGGCGATGATCGACAGTGCCGCCGGGGCCAGCAGGGCGGCGAAGACCCCCTGCACCGTCCGCGCGGCGAGCAGGACACCGATGTTCGGCGCGGCACCGCCGACGGCGGATGCGACCGCGAACCCGGCCAGGCCGACTAGGAATACCCGCTTGCGCCCGAACGCGTCGCCCAGCCTGCCCCCGAACGGCAGCAGGCTGCCGAACGCGAGGTTGTAGACCGTGATCACCCACTGCCGGTCGGCGGTGCTGAAGCCGAGATCGCGCTGCGCGGAGGGCAGCGCGATGTTCACCACGGTCGCGTCAAGCACGATCACCAGCTGCGCGATCACTACCACCATGAGGATCGCCCAGCGACGGTCGTAGTGGAGAGCCGCCGCGGCCGATGCACCCGGTGACGGTTCACGGCCCCGGTAATCAGGTCCGGCACTGTCACCGCGGACCGGACTGACCTGCGTTACCTCGTCTGATGCCTCGTTGCTATGGGGGGTCATGCCGCCAGCGTAACAGATGCGAGCGCGCGCACCTACATTCGCGCGCGCACTAGCTGGCCAACGCGGCGGCCATCTCGTCACCCCCCGCCAGCAGGCCCCGGTGCAGCTCGCGGAGCGTCAGGCCTGGCCCTATGCCGAGCTCTTGCGCCATGACGGCCCGCGCCCGCCGGTAGACGCTGAGCGCGTCCGCCGGGCGACCGCAACGGGACAGCGCGATCATCAGCAGCTGGTAAAACTGCTCGCGCAGCGGATGCGCGGCGGTCAGCGAGTAGAGCTGTCCCACCACCTCGCGATGGCGGCCGAGGGCAAGGCTGGCCTTTATCCACAGCTCGAGGCATTCCAGGCGCGACTCTTCAACCAGCACGGCGAAGTTCGTCACGATGGGACCGCCGGGAAGGCCGCCGAGCACCGGTCCCCGGTGCAGCCTGATCGCCTCATCGAGGATGGCGGCGGCCTCCGCCGCGCACCCGTCCCCCAGCTCCTCGCGCCCCCTGGCCACCAGGCGAGCGAACTCCACCGAGTCCAGCTTGGCCGCGCCCGTCCGCAGCAGGTACCCCGGCGGCCGGGTGAGTAGCTCGGCTCCCGCCACGCTGGTCTCGGCCAGGAATTTCCTGAGCTGGCATATATGCACGTAGAGATTCCCTTCCGCCCGGCGCGGAATATTGTCACCCCATAGTTCCTCAATGAGCCGGCTCGTCGGTACCACCTGGTCGGCGCCGAGCAGCAGAGCGGTCAAGAGCACCTGCTGCTTATGGGAGCGCAAGTTGAATTCCCGCCCGTTTGACGTCACGCTCAGGGAGCCCAGAATACTGTAGCGCACGAGACTTTCCTTTGCTCTGTCGCGGGCAAACAGGCAGCGTCCTGGAGCGCGTCTACCGGTATCTCTGGCCACAGCCAACTGGCTTGGGCGGTTGCGCGCCTCCAGTGAACACCGTAGTCCAGTTGAAAACGATAACAAACCGGTATCGCATATGTCAACGCCGTGCCGCGAATCCAGCGAGACGGCCGGCTGACCTGCCCGGCAGGCGCCTGACCTTAAGTGAGGCTTGATTAATTCTAAAGTACGGCGCGAGGGCCAGTGAAAGGCAAATTGAGGCGCTGGCAGACCGTAGGTATTCGCTGCTATCGTTTTAGTTCAGCAACACGGCGCACTGTTAGATCCCGGGCCTATTGGCAGCGTAACTCAGACCTGCGCTCCTGCCACTATTTGGCCATTTATTAATGGCCGCCCTTCATTGGCACGGCCGGCCTAACGCGAGGAGGAGCATATGACGCAAGAGGCGAACTCGGGCGAAGGGACAGCACAGGCCCTGGCGGGCGACAGCGGCCTGCTGTTTCACGACGACTTCCGGTCAGGTTTCGATACTGCCGCCTGGGCGCTGCAACCCGCCCCGGCCCCCGGGGGCACCCTGGACCACGGCGACGGATTGCCGAGCACCTCGCCGGCCGGGCTGACGGTCGTCCCCACGAGAACCAACCCGGTCACCGGCCTGCCCGCCTTCGCCGCCACCACCGGCCAGCAGCCGGACGGCGGCGGCAGCGACGCCGACCACATCAAGTGGCTCGCCTTCGCCCAGCACCTGGCCAGCTCCGGCTACCCCGGCTTCGACATACCGGAAACGGGGTCGCTGACCTGCTCATCCAGTGTGTCCGCGGAAACCCCCGGGGTGAGCGGTCACCCGTTCGGCGACGCGGTAGCCGACCCGGACTCCGATGTGCGGCTCGCTGCGGCCGACCTCGTGGTGGCGGACCTGCAGACCGGCATCGTGGCCGACTTCTCGCTGACCAACTCGCAGGTTTTCGTGGTGTACGAGCGACTGCGGGCGCCGGGCAGCAGCTACGCCTCGTTCGCGTACGCGGTGCCGGTGGCGACGCGCACCCCCGATCAGTACCACGACCTTCAGGTGCGGGTGGATGAGGGCGGGAACCGGGTTACCTGGCTGCTCGACGGCGCGGAGGTGCTGTCAACCGACCAGATCGGTTACCGGACGTTCCCACGGAAATACCAGGTGCTCGACCACGGCGGCACCGAGGAGCGGGTCACCCTCCGTCAGGTGGTCACCGGATTCGCCCTGGTCACCGTGCTCGACGCGGCCGGCCCGGACGGCATCAGCCTGGTGAAGCTCGACTCGACCCCCGACTTCTACTTCGACCCGCGGCGCGGCGCGCCGGCCGCGCAGTCCTTCCACCGCGCAGAAAGCAGGCCGGACGAGCGCCTGTGGGGCCAGGGAGTCATCCTGCGGGTCCGCCACATCACCGTCACTACGGCCAGCTGACCAGGAGAAAGGGCAAAACGGTGGAGCTTAAGCTGTCAGGCAAGCGAGCGGTCGTGACCGGCGGGAGCAAGGGGATCGGGCTGGCTATCGTGCGCGCCCTCGCAGACGAGGGCGTCCACGTCACGTCGGTGTCGCGCACCGTCAGCAAGGAGCTGATCGACCTCGGTGACGCCGTGACGGCGGTGGAAGCCGACCTCGCGGTCCCGTCCGGCGCCCTCGTCCTGGCGGACCACGCGGGCGACGTCGACATCTTGGTCAACAACGTCGGCGGCGGTGACGAGAGCCAGGCCATGAACGCGGGCTTCCTCGACATCGACGACCAGGGCTGGCTCAGGACCTATGAACTCAACCTGTTCGCCACCGTTCGCGTCACCCGCGCGCTGCTGCCCCGGCTGCTCGAGCGCCGCGGCATCATCATCAACATCTCGTCCATCGGTGCCCGCGCGGCGTTTCCCCCGGTCGACTACGGAACGGCCAAGGCCGCGCTGAACAACCTGACCAAGGCACTGGCGGAGGAGTTCGGCCCGCAGGGCCTGCGCGCGCTCACCGTTACCCCCGGCCCTACCCGCACCAAGCACTGGTCGGACCCGGACGGCTACGCCGGGCAGCTCGCGCGGGCGGCGGGCATCGGCCTGGATGACTTCCTGGCGGCCGTCCCGCAGCAGATGGGCATCACCACCGGCCGCCTGACCGAGCCCGATGAGATCGCGGCCCTAGTCACCTTCCTGGCCTCGTCCCGGTCAGGAAACCTCACCGGGGCTGACTTCCTCGCCGACGGCGGCGTGGTCAAGAGCCTGTGACGGGTGATCCTGCCAGTCCGGCAGGTACTCACGGAAGAAATCGGCCGGCCGGCCGCCCTGGTCGAGCCGGTCCCGCAGCAAGGTCGCGTACCGCTGGACCGTCGCCTGGGCCGGGCCGCGGGTGGCGAGGCCGAGGAACTCGTTGCGCTCCTGGGCCAAGCCCCGTTCAAGGCGGCCGGAACCGCCTTCGTACACCACCCGCTTCGCGGCCCGGACGACGCCGTCCCCGTGACGGCTGAGCTGGTCGGCCGCCGCCACGGCGGCGGCGAGCAGCTCCTCCTGCCTGGCCTGCCGGTGCACCAGGCCCACCTGGTACGCCTCCTGGGGCGAGAACAGGCGGCCCTCGAGCAGCGCCGCTATGGCCGGCCCGGTGCCGAGCAGGCGGGTGAGCATCTGGGTACCGCCGCCGGCCGGGATCAGCCCGAAGGCGATCTCGGGCAGGCCGATGCCGTAGTCGCCGTCGCCGATGATCCGCAGGTCGCAGGCTAGCGCCAGCTCGAACCCGCCACCGAGGGCGTACCCGCTGATCGCGGCGACGTAGAGCTTGCCGCTGGCGCGTATCACGCGCACCACGTCCCGGAAGCGGATCAGGGCCCGGAGCCCGCCGGCCGGGCCGCGGTCGAGCAGCCCGCCGAGGCCGGGCACGCGGCCGAGCGCGGACACGACGCGCACCGCCAGGCCGGCCAGGCCGGGTGACAAGGGCGTCCCGGCCTGGCGGGAACCGTCAAGCAGGTCCTGGGAGTCGTAGTGGCCGATGAAGATGCCGGGCACGTCGCTGCTCAGCACCACGGCCCGGACGGAGGAATCACGCTCGGCCGCCGACACGACGCGCAGCAGCTCGGCCACGAGTGAGTGGGTCAGGAAATTACCCGGCTCGCGGGCGAAGCGGAGCACGAGAACCGAGCCGCGCTGTTCGGTGGTCAGTCCTTGCATTGGCGGGCCTTTCCGTCGTATTTTCCGCCCGTCATGCGCGGCGCCCGGTGAGGCGCCGCGCATGACGGGCTTATTAGAAATACATCGTACTTCGAGCTCGGCCAGCGGCAAGCTTGGTGACTTAATCACGCTCACCCGTCTCCCGCAAGTTAACAATAGGGCAGGGCAGCCCGGAACATGCCCGCCGCGCCGTTTACTTTTTTCCGGAACGTAAAATCCTGAGTGCATTGTTTAGTTAAACTGATCCATTAATCATCTCCAGGGGGCTTAAGTCACCAGGGCCATATTCCCCTAATAGCCGAGCCGCGTGATCCCATGCTAGATTCCGCTCGGCGGCAGCAATACTCCGAGATTAATGGCCGCCGCGGGCACACAGGAAGTGAGCACATGCCTAAGCTCGAGCACGCGATTGTGATAGGCGGAAGCATCGCTGGGACGCTAGCGGCCCGCGTCCTGTCGGATTTCTACCGGCAGGTCACCGTCGTCGAGCGGGACCGGCTCACCGACGAGCCGGAGCCACGCAAGGCGGTTCCGCAGGGGCGGCACATTCACGCGCTGCTCGCGCGCGGCCACGAGGTCCTCGACGAGCTCTTTCCCGGGCTGATGACCGAGCTCGAGGAAGCTGGCGCCCCGGTGGGCGATTTCGGCGCGGACGTCAGCTGGTACTTCGGCCGCCAGATGATCCGGCAGACCGAGACGGGCATGACGTGCGTCTCGGCCGGGCGCCCGCTGATCGAGCAGCGCATCCGGCGCCGGGTTACGGCGCGGCACAACGTGCGCCTGCTCGACGACACCGAGGCGACCGGGCTGCTGGCCGACGCCGGGGGCAGCCAGGTCACCGGGATCACGGTGCACCGCCCGGAGGCCGGCGGCCCGTCCCGGCTGGAGGCCGACCTGATCGTCGACGCGGCCGGGCGCGGGTCGCGGCTTCCGGTCTGGCTCGCCAGCCTGGGCCACCCGGACGTGCGGCGGGAGTCGGTCAACGTCGGGCTCGGCTACGCGACGGTGTACTTCGAGAGCTTTCCCGGCCCCGATCCGCTCGGCAAGGACCTCGGGGTGGTGGTCTCGGCGATCCCCGGCTCACCCCGCGGTGCGATCGTCGCCCGGATGCCCGGGCAATTCGGCATCTCCCTGATCGGGCTGCGCGGCGACCACCCGCCCCGCGAGCTCGGCCCGTTCCTGGACTTCCTGGCGACCCTGCCCCTCCCGGAGATTCACCGCGCCGCTGCCTCGGCCGAGCCCACCGGGCCGCCGGCGTCCTTCCACTACCCGGCCAGCATCCGGCAGCGCTACGAGCGGATGAAAGGGTTCCCGGACGGCCTGGTCGTGCTGGGCGACGGGTTTGCCAGCTTCAACCCGATCTACGGGCAGGGCATGACGGTGGCCGCCATCGGCGCGGACCTGCTGCGACGGCACATCGAGCGTTACGCGGCGGTCCGGCCCGCCGCCTTCCTGCGCGAACTGGCGGGGCAGGTGGCGGCCCCCTGGGCGCTGGCGACCGGAACGGACCTGGCCTTTCCCGAGACCGAGGGCACCCGGACGCTCATGACCCGGTTCGGCAACGCGTACATCCCCCGGCTGCGGCGGGCGGCCGAACGCGATCCCGTGCTCTCCCGGGCGTTTCTCCGGGTGGCCGGGCTCGTAGAGGCACCGTCCACGCTGTTCCGCCCCGCCATCCTGGCCCGTACCCTGGCCGCGTGACCCGCGCGGTACCGCCTGCGCAGAGGGAAGAACCGTGCCCGATACCGTGATCTGGTTTGACTTCGGCGGGGTGCTGTCTCCCTCCCCGGCCGAGCTCTTCGCCGCCTATGAGCGCAAGACCGGCATCCCCCCGCGCCAGCTCGCGGCGGCGCTGCGCGAGGTGAGCAGGGCGTGGGGCGAGGACGCGCTCGCGGCACTGGAACTCGGCCACGTCACTGAGGCCGAGTGGGGCAGGGAGATCGGCCAGGTACTGGCCGCCGCCGGCGTGGACCGGTCACGGGACAGGCTGGAGAACTTCGGTGCGCAGTGGTTCGAGGGCATCCACGGCAACGCCGCCATGCTCGGCGCCGCCCGGCGGCTCCGGCGGGACGGGCACCGGACCGGCGTGCTGTCCAACAACGTCCGGGAGTGGGAGCCGTACTGGCGGCCGATCATCGCCCCGGCGGGAGGCTTCGACCTGATCATCGACTCGTCCCGGGTCGGGGTACGCAAGCCCGACCCGCGGATCTACCGCCTGGCGGAGACCGCCGCGGGCAGCGGGGCGGCCTCCGTGCTCATCGATGACGTCGCGGAGAACGTCGAGGCGGCGCTCGCGGCAGGCTGGCAGGCGATCCACTTCCAGGCCAGCGGGCAGGCGCTGCGCGACCTGGGCGCGCTGCTGGGCGGTCCCCCGCCCGGCGGCGCCGGGCCCGCCTGCCGTGATCAGGGGTAAGGGGTGAGCCCGATGGCGGCCCGGGCGATCTCCTGACCGAACTGGTAGAGGCCGGCCTGCACCAGGTGCGCCGGGCCGTCCGGCCCCGGGCCGTGGGGCGGCGCGCCCGCTGAGCCGACCTGGTAATGCAGCGGCGCTTCGAATTCCCCGAAGTCGGCGAATGTCGTGTCGAGGCTGGTCAGGGCGGCGACCGGCGAGCTCAGGGCACCGCTGGCGGTCGCGGCGAGCAGCGCCGTCTGCCGGAACCCCTCGACGATGAACGGCCCGGGAACGTGGTCGTAGTCATGGTCAAAGTACGACGGGTGGGACCGGTCGATGACAAGCGGCCAGCGCGGTGCCCGCGGGTCGCCGGCTGCCCCCACGACCACGTTGCGGCTGTCGCGGCGTCCCACCGCGGCGGCGGCAACGGGCTCCGCCGACGGCGCCGGCCCAGCCCCGGCCAGCGGCTTGCGGGAGCGCTGGTAGGCACGCAGCGCCTGGTAGTCCTGCCGGGAGACGAAGACCACGTCGCCGCTGACGGTCATCGCCTGCCCGCCGCCGATGTGCACCACGCCGTCGACCGTCATGCTGCCAAGCTCACCGCCGCTGAACTCCCGGTTGGCCAGGCGGTAGTCGAGCACCCCCTGCAGCGGGTGGCGCCGGTCGTCACGGAACGGCTCGAGGTCCAGCACCTGGAAGGAGAACCGCCGCAGGCTGAACGGCAGGTCGATAGGTATGCCGAGGTGCCGGTGGACGACCACGAAGCAGCCTTGCCTGGCGGCCTCGGCGACGGAGAACGGGTCGTGGTACGCGGCGACCCGGTCGCCCCACAGGGCGTGCGCCCGGGGTACCTGCCAGGCGAGCAGGAACCGGTCGGCGCCGAGCTCGGCCGTGTCGGTGACGAATACCTCGCCCACGGCCCGGCGGTGGGCAACGGCCCGGGGCACGGTCTGCTCGAAGCTCAGTGCCATATCCGTGGGCAGCGTCGCCGGAGACGAGTTCGTAGTCATGCGCTGACACCCTTCAGTCCGATGCGGGAGGCGCCGGGCGCAGCCGCCGCCTGATGATCGACAAAACCCGTGGCTCGTGGTCGTTCAGGCAGAAGTGCCCGCCGTCGAGCAGGTGGACCTCGCAGTCGGCCGTCGTGTGACGAGCCCAGCCGGCCGCCCCGGCCGCCGGGACCGTGGGGTCACGGTCCCCGGCGAACACGGTGAGGGGGACGCCGAGCGCAGCACCGGGGCGGTAGCGGTAGGCGCTGGCCAGCCGCAGGTCCGCGCGCAGCACGGGCAGGAAGTACCCGAGCAGTTCCGGCTCGGCCCGCACGGCGGGGGGCAGGCCGCCGTAGCGCTCGTCGACCAGCCTTATCAGCGCCTGGTCATCCTCGGGGACCGGCTGTCCTGGCCGGCGGTCAGGCGCGGCGCTGGCGGAGACGAACAGGTGGACCGGGGGGGAGCCGCGCGTCCCGAGCTCGCGGCTGACCTCGAAGGCGATCGCCGCGCCGAGGCTCTGCCCGAGCAGCGCGTACGGGCGCGGCACCGACTCACCGATCTCGTCCGCGAACTCACGGACGAGATCAGCCCAGTCAGCGGTGAAGCGCTCGTGCGCCCGGGGTGGGCGGCCAGGAAGGACGGCGTTCCACAGCTCGGTCTCCGGGGCCAGCTGGTACGCCCAGCGGGCGAAGACGGCCGGCCCGCCGCCGGCGTGCGGGAAGCAGACCAGCCGGATACGGGCCGACGGCTGACGGGCGAAGCGGGAGACCGGTGGCCCCGCCCGGGTGAGGGCGGCAGGCAGCTGCTGGCGGTCGCTGGGGCTCATGGCACTCCGTTACTGGTCGGCCGGCTCGGCCGCGGCCGAGCCGAGGTGCTTGGCGGCGGCCTGAGCGACCGCGCGGACGCTGCCGCCGTCCAGCAGGACCTGAAGCGGCACGGTCGCGCCGAAGTCGCGCTCGATGCGGTTCCTGAGCTCGACGATCATCAGCGAGTTGAGCCCGACGGTGTCAAAGCCCGCGTCCGGCGCGATCGCGGCGGCGTCCGGATTGAGCCCGGCGAACTGCTCCTGCACGTATGCCAGCAGCGCCTCTTCCAGGTCCGCGGGCGCGGTCGCGGCCAGCGGACCCGGCCGCGCGGCATCAGGTTCCGCCTCGGGTACCGGGCCGTCCGGGGCGGCCGGGCCAGCCTGGTGCAGCGTCAGCCAGTGACGGCTGCGCTGCCAGGGGTACAGCGGGAGAGGCACGTCCAGCCCGCGGTGCGGGCCGGTCACGGCCTCCCAGCGGATGTCGAGTCCCGCCCGGTAAAGGCCGGCCAGGGCGTCGTTCAGCGTTGCCCGCGCGGCGGTGTCCCGGCGGAGGCTGCCGACCGCGGCATAGGGGCCGGGCCCGGCCCCGAGCGTGGCGTGAATGTCGCGCAGCAGCACGGGATGGGGCCCGACCTCGACGAAGGCGGTGACGCCGTCGCGTGCCAGGGCGGACACCGCGTCCTTGAACAGGACGGGCGCGCGCAGGTTGCGGCCCCAGTGATCCGGGCCGAGGTCGGCCGCTCGCACCCGCTCGCCGGTCACCGTCGAGTACAGGGGCAGCCGGGCCTGCCCCGGCACCAGCTCCCGCAGCGCGTCGGCCAGCCGGTCGTCAAGCCCGTCAAGCAGCGGGCTGTGGAAACCGTAGCCGACCGGCAGCCGCCTGGCCCTGGCGCCGCGCGCGACCGCGGCGTCCGCCGCCCGGGCGACCAGCTCCGCCTCTCCCGCCACCACGGTTGAGCTGAGGCTGTTGACCGCCGCTATGCCCAGCCGCCCGCCGGTCGCCGCGACGATCGCCGCTGCCTCGTCGGCCGGCAGCGCCAGCTCGGCCATGGCCCCGCCGCGGGCGCCCTGCTCGGCGAGCCGCGCGCGGGTGATCAGCAGGCCGAGCGCCTGGCGCCGGCTGAGGACGCCGGCCTCCCGTGCCGCTGCGATCTCGCCCATGCTGTGCCCGGTGACGGCGAACGGCTCAACCCCCCAGGAACGCCAGAGCGCGGCCAGCCCCCACTGCAGCACGGCGATGCAGACCTGGGCGGTCTCGGTGCGGGCGAGGCCGCTTTGCTCATCAGGGAGCGACAGCTCTTCGGTCACCGACCAGCCGGCCAGCTCACGGACGATGGCGTCGCACTCCGCCACCTCGGCCCGCACGGCCGGCTCGTCCGCGATCAGCTCACGGCCCATCCCGGCCCATTGCGAGCCCTGGCCGCTGAACACGAAGGCGACCCTGGGCGCCTGGTCGCTCGCGCGCGCGAACTCGGGCCGCACGGCCCGCAGCTCGGCCGCGAGGTCGGCCGGGGTGCGGCCGCTCGCGCAAACCCGGAACCGGTGGTGGCTGCGCCCGAGCGCCGCCGCGGCGCAGATGGCTCCGGCCAGCGCGGGATCGGCCGCCGCGAGCCGGTCCGCGTACCAGCTAACGAGCCTGCCGAGAGCGGGCGCGCTGCGGGCGGAGAGCGGCAGCAGCAGCCCGCCCGCGCCGGGTACCGCAGCCGGGGCCGCACCCGGCGCCGCGACCGCGGCCTCCAGCACGACGTGCGCGTTGGTGCCGCCGAACCCGAAGGAGCTGACCGCGGCCAGCCGCCGGGGCGCGGCCGGCAGCTCCGTCAGCGCGGCGGGGATGGTGATCCGCGAGCCGGCCAGGTCGATCTCGGGGTTGACCTGGTCGAGGTGGACAGCGGGCGGCACCTGCCCGCGGTCGAGCACGAGCACCGCCTTCAGCAGCCCGATGATGCCCGCGGCGGCCTCCTGGTGACCGAAGTTGGCCTTAGCTGACCCGATCGCGCACGGCACCTCGCCAGTCCCGTAGACCTCGCGGATGGCCTCAACTTCGATCGGGTCGCCCAGCCGGGTTCCGGTCCCGTGCGCCTCGACGTACAGCACCTGCCGCGGGTCCGCGGCGGCGTCGGCGAGAGCTGCCCGGATGACCGCGGCCTGGGACCGCGGACTGGGAGCGGTCAGGCCGTTGGTGCGGCCGTTGTGGTTGACGGCGGAGCCCCGCAGCAGGGCCCGGACCCGGTGGCCGCCGGCCTGGGCGTCGGACTGGCGTTCAAGCAGCAGGACACCGCAACCCTCGGCGCGGACGATGCCGTCGGCGGCAGCGTCGAAGGTCCGGCAGCGTCCCCCCGTCGCCATCGGGAGCACCTTGCCGGTGGCCGCCATGGCGGGCTCGGATAGCACCACGTTGACGCCCCCGACCAGCGCGAAGTCACATTCACCTGACCGCAGGGCGCGTATCGCCAGGTGCACGGCGACCAGGGAAGACGAGCAGGCGGTGTCCACCGCCAGGCTCGGCCCGTGCAGGTCGAGCAGGAAGGAGATCCGGTTGGCGGCGATGCTGTGCGCGCCCCCAGGCCCGGTATAGGCGGTGATGCCTGCCTGCCCGGAGAGCTGCAGCGTCAAGTAGTCGGTGCCGTAGAGGCCGAGGAAGGCGCCGGTCGGCCGCTCCCTGAGCCGCTCGGCGGGCAGCCCGGCATCCTCGATCGCCTCCCACGCGGCCTCGAGCAACAGCCGCTGCTGCGGGTCGATGTGGTCGGCCTCCTCGCCGCCGATGCCGAAGAAGCCGGCGTCGAAGCCGTCGACCTGGTCAAGCAGCCCGGCCCAGCGGCCGGTTGGGCGGCCCGCGTCGCGCCGCCCGTCAGGCGCGTCGGCCCATGGCCCGACGGCGTCCCGGCCAGCCCGCAGCACCTGCCACAGCGAGTCCAGGTCGGTGACGCCGCCAGGCGAACGGACCGCGGCCCCGATGACCGCGACCGGCTCGTGCAGCCGCCGGTCAGCCTCCGCCAGCCGCTGCCTGGCCTCGCGCAGCTGGAGCACGGCCTGCTCGAGGAGCTGGCGCTGGGTTGGCTGGTCTGGCTTGCTCATTCGTCCTCCTGCCGTGACCGGCCGGGAGCTTCGAGCTCGGCCGCGAGCAGCGCGGCCAGCTCGGCATCGTCCAGCGCGGTCAGGTCGTCATGCGTTACCCCGCCTGGCCGGGCCGGCTCCGCCGCCGGGCCCGGGCCGGGCCCGGCCGGCCACAGCCTGGCCATCAGGTGGTCAGCGAGCGCGTCCACCGTCGGGTGCGCGTAGGCGAGCGTGGCCGACAACCTGATGCCGAGCGCTTCCTCCAGGCGGCCGCGCAACTCGATGGCCATCAACGAGTCAAACCCGAGGGCCTGCAGCGGGACGCCGGCCGGCACCGCGCCCGGTTGCGTGCCGAGGCCGAGGGCCACCTGCTCGGACAGGAAGACCCCGAGCGCGTGGCGGCGCTCCGCGTCCAGGTCGGCAGCGGCGAGGTCCTCGGCCAGCCACCCGCGCGCGCGGGCCGGCCGGTCAGGCCCTGAGTCCTCTCCCAGCGCCGGCGCCAGCAGGTCCCTGGCCACCGCCCACGAGCCGGCCCGCCGTATCTCGGCCGGGTCGAACGCGGAGATGACCAGATGCGGCCGCCCGTCACTGACCGCCTCGCCGAGCAGGCCGATGGCGGCCGCCGGGTCGAGCGGCGGCACTCCGCGAGCCGCCAGCCGGTCCGCTCCCCCGCTGGCCGCGGCCAGGCCGGGGCCCCGCCACGGCCCCCAGGCGAGGCTCTGGCCCGGCAACCCGAGCACCGCCCGGTGGCGCGCGAGCGCGTCGAGGAACGTGTTGGCCGCCGCGTAGCCGGCCTGGCCAGGCGAGCCGAACACGCCCGCGAGCGAGGAGAAGAGGATGAAGAACTCAGCCGGCTCGTCCCGGGTGAGCTCGTGCAGGTGCCACGCGCCGAGCGCCTTCCCGCCGAGCACGCCGTCAAGTGCTGTCGCGTCCAGGTCGGGCACGAGGGCGTCGCGAAGCTCGCCCGCCAGGTGCACCACGCCGCCGATCCGGCCGCTCCAGCCGGTCCCCCGCAGCGCTGCCGCCAGTCCCGGGCGGTCGGCGGCATCCGCCCGGACCAGCTGGACCGCGCAGCCCGCCGCAGTCAGCGCCGCGATCTGGCTCGCGGCCGCGGCCGACGGGGTGCCCCGGCCGAGCAGGAGCAGCTGCCGCGCGCCCCGACCGGCCAGCCAGGCTGCCACCTGGAGGCCGAGGGCGCCAAGGCCGCCGGTCACGAGGTAAGCGCGGTCCGCCCGCAGGCCGGGCAGGCCCGTCAGGCGCGGCGCGCGCGGCAGCTCGGCCAGCACGGGGGTCAGCAGCTGGCCGTCCCTGACCGCCGCCTGACGCGGTGGCCGCTGGGCGCGCAGCGCGGCGGCGGCCACGTCGAGCCCGAGCCCGGCCGCGGCCGGGTCAAGGTCCACCACCGAGCAGCCGGAGGCCGGGAACTCATTGGCCACCGTCCGCCCGAGCCCCCACAGGCCGGCCGCGGCGAGTGCGCCGGGCGCGGCACCGCCAGCCACCTCGATGCCCGCGGTGGCCAGCCAGAGCCGGGGCGGCGGCTGCCGCCAGGAGCGGCCGGTGACGGCCTGCGCGAGCAGCAGCGCCGCGCGAGTGCTTGCGGCTAGCAGGTCCGCCGGGCGGCCGGGGCCGGCCCCGGCCGCGCGCAGGTCGACGACTCCGCGCAGCGAGCCGTCCAGGGTCGTTTCCGCCGCCGCGAGCAGCGCGGCGTAGCGCCCGGCGGCGAGGTCGGCCGGATCAGCCGTCAGCACCCGGTCACCCGCCCGCGTCAGCGCGTCAGCCAGCACCCGCGCGACCTCGTCATCGTGCGCCAGCAGCAGCCAGCCGGCCGGGCCGCCGGCCGGCGGGCCGGGCGCCAGCGGCCGCCAGCGGACCTCGTGCAGGCGGCCCTGCCCGGGCCCCCGGCGCAGCGCGCTCAGGCGGACCAGGAAGCCGTCGGCGGACCAGGCCACGGCACCGCTGTCGTCGAATACCACCACGTCGGCGATGAGGTCCCGGTCACCGGCCGGCCGGACGCGGGCATGGCACCAGCCCTCGGTCAGCGGCGGGGCCGCCGCCGACCGCACCTCGGCGGCCCCGATGGGCAGCGGGACCGCGGCCTCGGTGACCGACTCACTCGCGGCCGCGGCGATCGTGTGCAGGCAGCTGTCGAGCAGGGCCGGGTGGAGCGGCCCGTAGCCGCCTGGCAGGGCGGCCGGTAGCCGCACCCGGGCCAGTGCCTCGCCCTCTCCCAGGTAGCCGCCGGCCAGGCCGCGGAAAGCGGGACCGTAGTTCAGGCCGGCCCGGTCGAGCCGCTGGTAGAGATCGTCGGCGGAGAACTCGGAGGCGCACCGCCGGGCGATCAGGTCGGCGTTCTGCGGTGCTGGCGCGGCGGCCTCGGCGGGGAGCTCCACGACCAGGCCTTCGGCATGGGAGCGGGGCTGCCCCGCGGCCGGGGAGCCAGTCACCGCGAACCGCGTGCGCCGGCCGGCCTCGCTTCGCAGGCTGAGCTGAAGTTCGGGTGAGCGGTCGCCGTCCAGCGCGCACGGCTGCGCGAAGCTCACCTCCCGCAGCGCCACCGCGGCCCCCCGGGCCTGCGCGCTCGCCGCCTCAAGCGCCGCCGTCAGCCAGTACGCGGCGGGTACGACGGCGGTTCCCTCCACCTGGTGGTCGGCCAGCTCTGGCCTGCTGTCCAGGCTGAGCGGCAGTTCCCAGACGCGCAGCCCGGGCACGGCGCCGACGCTCATGCTCCGGCCCAGGAGGCGGCCGCCGGCTGGCTCGGCCCGGTCGGGTGACGGCGCGGCGGGCCGGGCGATCGGGAACTGCTCGTGCCGCCAGCCGTGCGGCGGGAGCGGCTGGTGCCGGCTGGGGCCTGGGTAGACGGCCCGCCAGTCGATGCTGCCGCCTGCGGTGTGCAACTGGCCGAGCGCCCCGAGCAGGGACCCCAGCTCGTCCTCGCCACGGCGCAGTGACGAGATGACCGGGACGCCCGCCCGGCCCGCCTCCGCCAGGTACTCCGCGATGGGGCGGGCCAGCACCGGGTGCGGCGCGATCTCGATGAACGCGTCGAAGCCGTCCGAGCCCATCCGCCCGATGGCGGGGCCGAAGCGCACCGGGGCGCGCACGTTACGCAGCCAGTAGTCGGGTCCGAGGTCGGTCCCCGCCACCGGTGCCGCGGTCACCGTGGAGTACATCGGGCGGTCCGCCGCCATCGGCGCAATCTGGTCCAGGGCCGACCGCAGTCGCGGCAGCAACGGCTCGACCTGCGGGCTGTGCGCCGCGAAGTCGACCGCGATCTTGCGCCAGAAGATGCCGCGCGCGTCCAGCTCACCGAGCAGCTCCCCGAGTGCGCCCGGGTCACCGCTCAGCACGGTCGCGCGCGGGCCGTTGACCGCCGCGACAGAGAGCCGGTGGCCGCGAGCGCTGATCAGCGCGGCCGACTCGTCCTCCTCCAACTCGACCAGGGCGAGCCCGCCGAGCCCGGTCAGCTCAGTCAGCAGCCGGCTGCGCTCGCAGACAAGCTGCGCGGCGTCATCGAGCGAGAGCGCGCCCGCCACGCAGGCAGCGGCGATCTCGCCCATGCTGTGGCCGACGACGCCGTCTCCCCAGACGCCCCAGTCGCGCCAGACAGCGGCCAGTGCGACCTGGGTGGCGAACAGCGCGGGCTGTACTTCCGCCGTTCCCGCCACGACCAGGCCGTGCTCGTCGCTCCACAGTGAGCGGCCCAGGTGGCTGGCGATGGCGGCGTCCGCCTCGCGCATGGCCTCGCGGAAGACCGGCAAGCTGGCGGCCAGCTGCCGCCCCATGCCCGGCCACTGCGGGCCCTGACCGGGGAAGACCAGCGCCACCTTGGGCGCCCGGTGAGCCTCCCGGCTCATACCCGCGCGGTCGTCCCCCGGCCGGCCGGCGGCGATTTCCCGCAGGGCGTCGGCCAGCTCGATCGCGTCGCTGGCGACCACGGCCGCCCGGTGCGGCGCGTGATCGACGCGCCGGGCGGCCGACACCGCCGCCCGGGACAGCCAGCCGGCATCGCCTGCCCGGGCGCGGGCCTCGGCGGCCCAGGCGGCCGCCCGGTCCCGCAGGGCGCTGTCCGAGCGGGCCGAGATCGTTACCAGCCGGGGCAGCCGCCCGGCACCCGCTTCGCTGTCCTCGGGGCGGGCGGGCGCAGCGCCGACGATGAGGTGCGCGTTGGTCCCGCCGAAGCCGAACGAGCTGACTCCGGCCGGGGCGGGTGCACCGCCGGGGGCCGCCGGCCAGGCCGACGGCCGGGCGGCCACCACGACCGGGATCTGGTCGAGGCCGAGCAGCGGGTTCGGGCGCTCGTAGTGCAGGGTTGGCGGGATGAGCTGGTGGTGCAGCGCGAGTGCGGTCTTGATCAGTCCCGCGACGCCGGCGGCGGCCTCCAGGTGGCCGATGTTGGACTTGACCGACCCGACGAGCAGGGGGCGGCCGGCCGGCCGGCCCGCGCCGTACACCTGGGCCACCGCCGCTATCTCGATGGGATCGCCGACCGCGGTGCCGGTACCGTGCGCCTCCACGTAGCCGAGCTCGGCCGGGCTGACGCCGGCCGCCGCGCAGGCCGCGCGCAGCACCTCCGCCTGCGCCGCGCCGTGCGGCGCGGTGATCCCGTTGGTCCGGCCATCCTGGTTAACGGAGCTGCCGAGGAGCACCGCGTATACCCGGTCGCCGTCGGCGATCGCGCGGGGAAGCGGCTTGAGCACCACCACGCCGACCCCCTCGCTGCGCACGTAGCCGTTGGCGCGGTGGTCGAACGGCTTGCACCGGGAGTCGGGGGCCAGCAGGCTGCTCGCGCTGAAGCTCAGCGCGATCCTCGGGCTGGTGATCACGTTGACGCCGCCCGCGATGGCGAGGTCGGCCTCGCCGGCCCGCAGTGCCTGGCAGGCCAGGTGCACGGCGACCAGCGACGAGGAGCACGCGGTGTCGACCGTCATGCTCGGGCCGCGCAGGTTCAGGCAGTAGGAGAGCCGGTTGGCGACGATGCTCAGCGCCGCGCCGGTGCCGTCGTAGGGCTGGACGCCCTCCAGCGACCCGAACAGCGCGGTGCCGTGGTCGAAGGTCGAGACGCCCATGAAGACGCCGGTGGCGGAGCCCGCGAGCCCGTCCGCGGCGATGCCGGCGTCCTCCAGCGCCTCCCAGCTCACCTCGAGCGCGAGGCGCTGCTGCGGGTCCATCCGGCTGGCCTCGCGGACAGAGATCCCGAAGAAGTCGGCGTCGAATCCCTCCAGGTCATCGAGGAAGCCGCCCTGGCGCTGCTGCGGGAAGGCGCCCTCGGGCCAGCGCGCGGCGGGCACGTCGCCGATGGCGTCAGCGCCGTCGCTTAGCAGCTGCCAGAACTCCGCCAGCCCCCGGGCGCCTGGCATCCGGCAGCCGATGCCGACGATGGCCACCGGGACGCCCGACGGCGGCTGCCCTGGCCCGGAAACCGCCCGGGTGGCCGTCCCCGGCTCTGCCCGGGCCCGCTCACCGCCCGGCCGCTCTCCGTCGGTGAGCTGGGCGATGAGCCCCGCCAGGTCGGTGATCGTCGGGTGGTCGTAGGCGACGGTGGGCGCAAGCTCGACCGCGGCCCAGCGCTGCAGCTCGTCGGAGAGCTGGACAGCCTGGACCGAGGAGAGCCCGAGGGCGCTGAAGGGGACACTGGCTGAGACCGTGTCGGCGGGCACGCCGAGCAGCACCGCGACGCGCTCGGCCAGCCAGCGAACGGTGCTAGCGTGGCTCGCCATCAGGCGGCGCCGTTCCTGGCGCCGCCCGGCTGGACGGCCGGGGCGAACTCGCCGTTCTGATAGGCGGCCGCGCAGGCCCGGCGCTGGATCTTGCCGCTCGATGTCTTGGGCAGGCTCCCCGGACGGATCAGCAGCACCTCGTCCACCTGGACGCCGTGCACGTCCGCGACGGCCGCCCGGACGCTCTGCCTGATCTCTTCGAGGGCCGGGGGCGCCTCGTGCTCGCCCCCGCCAGCCGCCCGCCAGGAGCCGGGCGGGCGCCGGACCTCCGCGAGGAGCACCAGCCGCTCACGGTCGGCGCCGTCGGCCGAGAGTGCGGCGGTGAACCCCGACCGCACCCACGGGTGGGCGGCTTCGGCCGTGGCCTCGATGTCCTGCGGGTAGTGGTTGCGCCCGCCGACGATAATGATGTCCTTGAGGCGGCCGACAACGTAAAGGGAGCCGTCGTACCACACGCCGAGGTCCCCGGTACGCAGGTAAGGACCAGCGCCGGTGTCCGCGCGCCGCGCTCCGAAGGTGAGCTCGGTCTCTTCCGGCCTTTCCCAGTAGCCCGCCGGGATGTCCGCGCCCGCCAGCCAGATCTCCCCGACGACACCGTGATCGCGCGGCAACCCGGTCTCCGGGTCAACGATGAGGATCTCGCGGCTCAGCCTGCCCACCCCGACGCTGATGATCGTGTGGTCGCCGCCGGGAACTACCTCTCCCTTGCCCAGCGCCTCGCGGTCCACCGTGATGGTGACCGGCCCCTGGCCGCGACGGCCGCCAGACGCGATCAGGGTGGCCTCGGCGAGCCCGTAGGCGGGGTACAGCGCCCTGCGGTCGAAGCCGTGCGGCTGGTAGGCGCGGGCGAAGGCGTCCAGGGTCGCCGGGCGGATGGGCTCCGCACCGCTGAACGCGACCTTCCAGCTGCTCAGCTCGAAGTCAGCGCGGTCCTGCGCGGGGATGTACTGAACGCACAGGTCGAACGCGAAGTTCGGCGCCCCCGCTACCGTCCCCCGGTAGCTGGTGATGGCCCGGAGCCAGCGCGACGGGCGCTGCACGAACGCCTGAGGCTGCATGAGGACCAGTTCGGCGCCGGCGTAGGACGCCTGCAGGACGTTGCCGATCAGCCCCATGTCATGGAATAGCGGCAGCCACGAAACGATGACGTCGTCGCTGGTTATCTCCATGCTGGCGGTGAAGATCTCCTCGTTGCGGAGCAGTGCCCGGTGGCTGACCATGACGCCCTTGGGCGTCGCCGTGGAACCAGAGGTGTACTGGAGGAACGAGATATCCTCCGGCTCGACCCGCGGGACGGCGTACTCCGACCGCTCGTCCGGGCTCACCCGGTCGACGTCGATCCACTCGAGTCCGGCCAGCTCGGGTGCGAACGTGCGCACCGGCTCCCGCAATGCGGTGGCGCTGCTGGTCAGCACGACCCGGGCCGCGCAGTCCCGGACTATCGCCCGCAGCGTGTCCGCCCGGCGCGCGTTGCGCAGCGGGACGGGCGGGGCAACGGGAACCGCGATGACCCCGGCCAGCTGGCAGGCCATGAACGCGCGGATGAAATGCGCGCTGTCGACTGACAGGATGATCGCCCGGTCGCCGCGCCGCGCGACACGCTGCAGGCGGGCGGCGATTGCCTGGCATTCCAGCTCCAGCCCGCCGTGGCTGATCACGTCGGTTTCATCATGCCCGTTATCGAGTATCCGGAACGCGGCTCGGTCGCCGTAAAGGCTGGCATTCTCCGACAGAAGCGCGGAGATCGTCGGGTATTTCATCGGCGTATGCATATATGCCCGGTCCCTCAAGTCTTACTAAGTGGGTAGCTGCGCACGGCAGACCGTAGCCGCCGTTATGACTGGGAGATATCTCACGCAGGCAAGTCCCCCGCCTGCTGCGAGTTATCCATGCACATAAGACGCACCGTATTCCAGCCGGCTTTGACTGCCCTAAAGTTCCACTAAACCGCAGGACAGAACGGTGAAGCAGCGCTCATAAGAGGTTGTCCGGCTCTGGACACCGCACCTACGTAAAGGCAAGATCATTGATGTCGCAAGCAGAAACAATCACCCAGGAGACTTCGTGGCGCGGGTATTCGAAGGGAAGCTGTCAGACCTGCTCGCCATTCAGTACCTGATAGACGCTTATCCGCCTGAAGTCGTCGAGCACGCCGTCGCGATCACCGGGCGGGCGGGGACGCGAACGCGCATGCTGCCGCCGCCCCTGGTCGTGTACCTGGTGCTCGCCATGTGCCTGTTCCCCGATGCCGGGTACGAGCAGGTGTGTCAGCTGCTCGGCCAGTGCCCGGCCCTGCCCGATCGCTGGCAGGTCGGCCCGCCGGCCACCGCGCCGTCCACCGCGGCGGTCTCCCGGGCCCGGGTACGGCTGGGCAGCCCGCCGCTGCGGGAACTGCTGGCCTGGGCTATCGCCGGCCGCGGGCGGGCCTGGTGCCCGGGGACCGGGTACCGGCGATGGCGGCTGCGGACCATGGACGGCTACGTGGCAGCCGTGCCGTACAGCCAGGCCGCGGTCACGGTTCGGCCGCCCGGGCGCGGGGCGCCAGGCAGCCGCCCGGGGCGGGCCGGCATCAGGATCTCGGTGCTGGCGGACGACGAGACGTCGCAGTTGATCGCCGCCGACGTGTCGGCCGACAACAGCCCGGCCGAGGTCCCGGTCGAGCTGGCGGGCGCGCTGGGCCGGGGTGACCTGCTGCTCGCCGCGGGCGACTACGCACGCCCGGGACTGTGGCGGAGGGCCGCCGCGACCGGGGCCGACCTGCTGTGCAGCGTGCCCGCGGCGGTGCCGCCCGCGACCGGCGAACTGCTGGCCGACGGTTCCCGGTTGTGCGTGCCGCGGGGCGGCGGCTGGGTCTCCCCCGGGACGCCCGTCCGCGTGCTTGGCGGGGTCAGCCCGGGCCCGCGGGCGCTGGTCACCACCATCCTCGACCCCGCCGCGGCGCCCGCCGCCGAGCTGACCGCCGTCCATCGGCGACGACGGCGCTTCCGGCAGGCCGAGGTGTTCCGCGAGCAAGCGGACCTGCCGATCAGGTCGCGCTCCCGGGAAATGGCCGAGCAGGAGATCTGGGGGCACCTGCTGGTCCATGCGGCGCTCCGCCGACCTGCGGCGGCAGCGGCGCCCGGTGCGGCCGGCCGCTGGGCCCTTAGCTTGTTATTTAAGGTGCCCGCCTGCGGGTCTTCTTCTTCGGTTCCTCGCGCTTGACGGTTTTGCCGACGTCGTGGCGGGTGGCGGGCATCTGGTTCTTCGAGCCTTTCGGGCGGCCGGGGCCGGGCCGGGAGGGTTTCGGCGCGCTGGCGGGAACGGGCAGGGCCTGGCGGATGCGGCGGAACCCCCTCCGTACCCGGGAGGGGGTGAGGCTGCCGGGCAGGCCGTCCAGCAGCCAGGCCAGCCGGGCCAGGTCGTAGCCGGCATCGAAGACGGCGATGATGTCCTGGTCGCCCTCGCGCTAGTGCCCGGCGGCGGCCAGCCGGGCCGCGACGTCGCGGACCTGGGCTGCCGTGACCTCGGTGGCGTCATCGGCCGGCCCCAGCCTCACCGCGTCCAGCGGCAGCGCCCGCGACGTGCGGCCCGGCTCCAGCGCCGCGACCCAGGAGTACGGCCAGCGAGCAGTACAGCTCGCCCCGGAACCCGGCCAGCCGCGCCATCCCGCGATCCGCCCCGTCCTCGTCATGACGCCTGGACATAACGAAAGCCACGGCCACCGCCTTGCTCTTCAAGTTCTGTGGAAGGAACCCGAAGATCATCAAGCGGTGGCCGTCTCATGTCACCACGACACGCTGGGACAACACCAGCAACTCGCAACGACCCAGACACCAAGGGTTAAATAACAAGCTAGGAGCCCGCTGAATTAGACCGTTTCTGGCGTCCTGCACCTTGGGTAGTGCCTGGTCAGCACCCTGACCGCCTGCTCAGGCGTCGCTAATTCAGCAAACTCCTAGTGGGGCGGCCGCCGCGGGTCAGGGATGTAATTGATGGCGAGGAACCGTCGCAAGATGTCCCGCGGGCCTGACACGGCCTCGCCCGGCGGCAGCGCGGGACGGCGCTTGAGCACAAGCAGCGCCAGCTCCTCGGCGGTCGCGGTGACGGTGGCGTCGGGGGCGGCGGTGCCATCGGCCCGGCCGGCCGCCAGCCGCCCGTCTTGGACCGATGCGGTCCAGCTGACGGCGCCGACGTCGGTGGCGTGGAATTCCAGGGTGCCGCCGATGGGGGCCACGCCCGCGCCCGCCAGCCTGGGCGCGTAACTGTCGAACGCCTGGTCTACCGCCGCGACGGCTATGTCGGCAGGCAACGGGCGGTGCTGGCCGAGGACGGACTCAAGGTCCCATCGGTGCAGCCCAAAGTAGATCGCGGCGGAGGTGGCGGCATCGCCGACGGGTCGCTGGCGGACCTCGTACGGAAGCGTCACGAGCTTGTCCCGCGGCACCCGGCGGAAGGCCTCAAGGAGCGACTGGCGGCCTTCCGCCGTCCACTCGACGAGGCCAGGGCCGGACGGGGCGGCGGGACGGCTCGCGTCCGAGTAAACGTCGCCTTCGAGGACGCTCCGGGCGATCTGCAGTCCCTCGCCGATGTGGGCGACAAGCGCCGCCACGGTGTAGGCCGGGCGGCTGGGAACGGGCGCGGCAGGCGGGAGCGCCGCCGCCAGCTCGAGGACGCGGCTGGTCTCACGCTCGACGTGGGCGACGTCGGCCGCATAGGAGGACGCGGCCCGGTGATCAGTTGACATTGGTTTCCCGATCGCTAGTGAGGGGTGCATGACGCGCGGCGGCCGGACCGCCCTGGGGCAGGGCGGCAAGCAGCGACCTGGTGTAGGGATGGGCCGGGGCGCAGAACACGCTGGCGACGTCGCCGCTTTCCACCACTGCCCCGTCCTTCATGACCAGGACGCGCTCGCAAACCTGACGGATAACGCCGAGATCGTGCGAGATGAACAGCAGCGCCACGCCGAGTTCGCTGCGCAACCGGGCGAGCAGGTCGAGGATCTGCGCCTGGATCGACACGTCGAGGGCGGAGACCGGCTCGTCGCAGACGATCACCTCGGGACGCGGGGCGAGGGCACGGGCGATGGCCACCCGCTGCCGCTGCCCGCCCGACAGGGTGGCACCGCCCCGGCCGAGGAACGTCTCGTCGAGACCGACCTGACCGAGCAGTTCCGCGATCCGCCCGCGGTTGGCCCTGGCCGCCCGCCGCCCGCCCCGGCCGATCGCCTCGCCGATGATCCGCTCGACCGAGAAACGGGGGTCGAACGAGCTCAGCGGGTCCTGGTAGATGATCTGGACCTGTTTCCTGCGGGACCGCCGCCGTCGCTCCTTCAGCTCGCTCCACGGCGCCCCGTCCAGCAGGACCCGGCCGCCGTCGGGGGCGAGCAGGCCAAGGACGATCTGGGCGGTAGTCGTCTTACCCGAGCCCGACTCCCCGACGACGCCCAGCGCCTCGCCCGCGCGCAGCGTGAACGAGACGTCGTCGACCGCCCGGCGCCACGAGCCGTCGGGGGAACGGAACCGCTTGGACAGGCGCTCCGCCTCGATGATGACCCGCCCCCCGGCCGGGAGGGAGCGGACGGGAGGCCGGCCGGGCCGCCCGCCGGGCCGCGGCGCGCCGCTGTGCCAGCAGCGGTCGCGGTGAGTGCCGGGCGACCCTGCCCCGCCGGGCGGGGCCAGCGGCGGCAGCTCCGCCCGGCAGCGGTCGTCGGCCAGGGCGCAGCTGGCGGTGTACGGGCAGCCCCGGCCCGGCTTGGCGGCCGGCCTGGCCTCAGCCGGGCTGAGCGGCGGCGGACCTGGGCGGTCGAAGGAGGGCACGGCGGCCAGCAGGTCGGCGGTGTAGGGATGCGCCGGGCGCGACAGGACCTCCTCGGCCGGCCCTTCCTCGACGATGAGCCCGGCGTACATCACCGCGATCCGGTCGGCCAGCCGGGCGACGACGGTCAGGTCGTGGCTGATCAGCAAGATCGCCGTCCCGGCGTCCTTTCTCGCCCCGAGCAGGTCCAGGACCTGGGCTTGCACCGTGACGTCGAGGGCGGTCGTCGGCTCGTCGGCGATCACCAGGGAGGGGCCGGCGGCGATGGCCGAGGCGATCAGCGCGCGCTGGCGCAGCCCGCCGGAGAGCTCGTGCGGGTACTGGCGGGACCGCAGCCGCGGTTCCGGGATCCCGACGTCCGCCAGCAGCTCGAGCACCCGCGCGTTCCGCTCCCGGCCGACGACGGCGCGGTGGATCTCCAGCGGCTCGGCGACCTCGCGCCCGGTCCGGCGCAGCGGGTCGAGGGAGGTCAGGGCGTCCTGGAGCACGAAGCCGATCCGCCCGCCGCGCACCCGACGCCACTCGGCCGGCGTCAAGGCCAGCAGGTCATCGCCTTCGAACCGCAGCCGCGAGGCCGACACCCGGGCCGCCGGCCCGGCCAGGCCGACGAGCGCGCGGGCGGTGACGCTCTTGCCTGCCCCGGACTCGCCCACCAGGGCCAGGCACTCCCCGGCCGAGACGGCCAGGCTGACCGAGCGAACGGCGTGGCCTGGCGTCCCGGCGGCGGGGAAGTCGACGCTGAGGCCGGCCAGCTCGAGCAGCGGCCCGGGAAAGTCCCCGTGGTCAGTGCCAGCCCCGTCGCCGGCCGGGCGCCGGTTCACACCCGGCTGCTGGTTCACGGCGCCAGCCGTCCTTCAAACCTGGCCTGCAGGTTCCGGCCGACCACGCTGACGGCGATCACCGTCGCGGTGATGGCAACGCCGGGGAACACGCCGAGCAACGGGTCATACTGCAGGTAATCACGGGCCTGAGCGAGCATCGAGCCCCATTCCGGGTTCGGGGGCTGGGGACCGAGCCCGAGGAAGCTGAGCGACGAGCCGGTCAGCAGCGCGGTCGCCAGGTTGACGGTGAGCAGGGCCAGGAGCGGCCCGAGCACGTTGGGGACGATGTGCCGCGCGATGACGGCGGCCCGGGGCAGGCCGAGCGCGACCGCGGCGCGAACGTACAGCGCCTGCCGGACTAGCTGGGCCTGGACCCGGACGACGCGCGCGAAGACGGGAGCCTGCGAGACGGCGATGGCGACGATCAGGTTGACCTCGCCGGGGCCGAGGATGGCGACGACCAGCAGCGCCATCAGGATGCTGGGGAACGACAAGAAGATGTCCGCCAGCCGCATGGCCACCTCGTCCGCCAGCTCTCCGCCCAGCCCGGCGGCCAGTCCCCAGGCCGCCCCGACGGCGCCGGCTGCGACGGTCGCGCCCAGGCCGAGGAACAGCGACAGCCGGGCGCCGTACACCACCCGGGCGAACGTGTCCCGCCCGAGCTGGTCGGTACCGAGCAGGTGGGCCCGGCTCGGCCCTTGCAGCGCGGCCACCAGGTTGGCGTTGTTCGGGCCGGCCGCGAACAGCCCGGGCCAGGCCGCTGCCAGCAGCGCGAGCAGCAGGAAGGCGGCGGCGACGACGGTACCCGGGCGGACGCCGCGCAAGCGGGCGCGAGCCCGGCGCGGCGGTGCCGCAGGCAGGCCCGCGTTACCGGGGAGCATCCCGGGGGTGAAGGTCATCCCCGCTCCGCGCGCAGCCGCGGGTCGATGATCCGGTACAAGAGGTCGACGATGCTGTTGATCACCACGAACGCGAGGGCGGCAAGCACCACGATCCCGGTCACCACCGGGAAATCGCGGTCCTCCACCGCGGTTACCGTCACCTGGCCGATGCCCTGGCGGGCGAATACCTCCTCGATGACCACGACGCCGCCTAGCAGCTGGGCCAGGGCGACTCCGGAGACGGTGAGCACGGGCAAGATGGCGTGCCGTACGGCGTGACGCTGCCGCAGCCGCCAGTCGGTGGCCCCCCGGGTAAGGACGGTGAGGGCGAACGGCTGCTCAAGCGCCCGTTCCAGTCCCTCGCGGAAGGTAATCGTGAAGACGGACGCGAGCGGCAGCGCCAGGGTGATCCAGGGCAGGACCAGGGACCTGATGCCCTGGTTGCCGATGACCGGGAACCAGTGCAGCTGGAAAGAGAAGACGGCCAGCAGCAGGATGCCGATCCAGAACTGCGGAGTGGACAGGAACAGCAGCTCGGCCGCGCGCGACGGCGCGCTCGCCCGGGGCCGCCCGGCGGTGGCCAGTGCCACCGCCAGGGCGACCGCGAGCGCGATGGCGACAGCGCCGAGCGCAAGCTGCAGGCTGGCGGCCAGCTGCTCGCCGATCACCGTCAGCACCGGCAGGTTGAGCTGGTAAGACTGCCCGAAGTCGCCCCGGACCAGGTTCCACAGGAACGATCCGTACTGGGCGATCAGCGGACGGTCGAAACCGTACTCGCGGGTAACGTAGGCGATCTGCGCCGGGGTGGGCGCGGAGGTCCCGCCCGCGATCGTCGCCGCCAGGCTACCGGGCAGCAGGTGCAGGCCCACGAAGCTGATCGTGGCCGCGCCCCACAGCACCGGCACCGCGAACGTGACCCGGCGCAGCAGCCACCGGGCGAACCACCAGGACATCGGGCGCTTACCGCGACAGCCAGGCGTCGTAGAACAACGGGGAGGCTCCGGGGGTGAAGGTAATCCCGTGGACCTTTCCGCTCGCGCCGAGCCGGTAGTTCTCCACGTACAGCGGCAGCACCACCGCGTTGCCGAGCACGTACTGCTGAGCCCGGAAGTAGTCCTGCTGCTGGACGGTGGCGTTGGTGGTTTGCGCGGCCTCGGTCAGCCAGCTGGTGAGCTGGGGGTTGCTCACCAGGCTGAGGTCGCCGCCGCCTTGCGCCCAGGGCACCGTGTAGGCATAGCGCAGGATGTCCGCGCTGGCTCGCCCCTGGCTAGAGTCGAACAGCGAGTACTTGCCGTTCTCCAGGTCGCTGATCAGCGTCGGGGTGTCGATGGCGGGCCGCTCGATCTTGATGCCGGCCTGCTTGGCCTCGGCCACGATCCCGTCGCTGAGCACATTGCGCTGCTCGCGGTTGAGTATCGCGGCGTACGGCCAGACCAACGTGAGCTCCTGGCCGGCGCGGTTGACCCGGTAGCCGGCCGAGTCGGTCTTGGCGTAGCCGGCCGCGGCGAGCAGCCGCTCGGCGTCGGCCAGGTTGTAGCCGAGCGCCCGGGCGGCGGGGTCGAAGAAGGCGGTGGCCGGGCTGAGGGTGTTGGTCGCTGCCTTGTTCTGCCCGAAGTAGACGCTGTTGACGAGGGCCGGTACGTTGATGGACTCCGCGAGCGCCTTGCGCACGTCCACGCTGGTCAGCGGCGCGCTGGTCACGTTCAGGTACAGGTTGTAGTTGTTGCCCGGCGCCTGGGCGGTCTGCAGGTAGAACCCGGGCGAGCCCTGTAGCGGCTTCACGTCGACCGGGGGCACCCGGGCGATCGCCTGCACCTGCCCGCTGGTCAGCGCACCGTAGCGAGTCTCGTCTTCACCGATGAAGGCGAAGGTGAGCTTGCTGAGGTTGGCCGGGCCGGCGTGCGCCGCGTTCGACGGCGGGGACTTGTACGCCGGCGTCGCCTGCAGGATCACGTTCTCGTTCTTGTTCCACGCCACGTACCTGAACGGACCGGTGCCGACCGGGAGGTAGCCACTGGCCGGCTTGGCCAGCTCGGCCGGGCTCTGGATGCCGAGGTACGGGGTCGACAACGCCTGCAGCAGCGGCGAGAACGGCTGCTTCAGCTTGACCTGGACCTGGTAGTCGCTGACCACCGTCGACCCCGCGTACGGGGCGATGAGCGCGGCCGCCTCCTCGGACTTGGTCGCCGGATTGACCGCGTAATCCAGCGAGGCCTTCACCGCCGCGGCGTTGAACGGCGTGCCGTCCTGGAAGGTGACTCCCTGCTTGAGGAAGAAGGTGTACGTCTTGCCGTCCGGCGAGATCGTCCAGCGCGACGCCAGCCACGGCCCGAAGCTGTTGGGCCCGGCCTGCACGACCAGCGAGTCGAAGATGTTCCGGTCGATGAGCCCCGTCACGTCCAGCCCGCTGACGGCCGGGTTGAGCGTGTCCTCGGTCTGGTCCACCGAGTAGGTAAGCGAGCCGCCGCTGACCGGCTTTGCCGCCGTGGAGCCGGGCGAAGCCCCGTTGCCCGATCCCGACGCGCAGCCGGCCAGTGCCAGGGTGGCCGTGACCGCGGCCGCGGCCGCGGCCGCCAGGGACCAGCGGCCCCGCCTGAACGGCGGGCTGTCCCCGAGGCCGGCGGGTCTGGGGCGGGGTGCGCGTTGTGGATTCATCCTATTAGTCCTATCGAAAATGTTGGATTTTTGCCCCAGGTGCCGCCCGGGTGCTTTGTATGCCCTGATCATAATAGATGCGCCTGTACGCATACAATCACGCATGCGTCTGTATGCACTCGTTTACATATCGGCAGCCGGCGCTTCCGCAGGTATTCCAAGTAAAAAGATCGGAAATATTGACATATTTTGGTAACGCTCACATACTGCGGGCATGACATCCGAAGTTAACGCCGAAACCGGCGCCGAGGACCCCCGGGCTCCCCGCGGGAAGGTGCCGCTGTACAAGCGACGCAGGCGGCGCGTTTACGCGATCGCGGCGGCGGTCGCGGTCGCGGTGCTAGCCGCCATCCTGGTGCCGGTGCTCACCAGCGGCGGCGGTTCCCAGCCCGGCTTCACGATCACGACGTCCCAGGGCACGGTCGCCAACTCCGACAGCATCATCCTGAGCGACAAGCAGCTCGCCGCCACGATCCCGGCCACGCTGCACTTCGTACCGTTCGAGGCGGGCGTTACCGCCGTGGCCGAGCTGAAGAGCGGCACCGTGCAGGCCATCAGCGGCGTCGGCAACCCGCCCGCGACCGAGGCGATCGGCGACGGGACCGGCATCACCGTCGTGCTCGCGCAGAGCTTCGACGCCGACCAGCTGCTCGTCCCCGACAGCGTCACGACGGCGGCGCAGCTCGCGGGCAAGTCGGTCGGCGTGCTGGTGGGTTCGTCCGAGGACTACGAGCTGCGCGGCTGGCTCGGCCTCGAGGGGCTGACCGGCAAGGTCAAGCTGCTTGAGCTCGGCTCTGAGCAGGCGGTCGCGGCCGCCTACGTGGCCGGGAAGCTCGACGGCGCCTACGTCTACGGCGGCTTCGCGGCGCAGGTCCAGGCCAAGGGCGCGCACTCGCTGGTCAACGCCGAGCAGATCGCCAACCTCGGGGTGCCCGGTATCGATGCCGTGGCGGTGTCGTCCGACCTGATCAGGAGCAACCCCAGCCTCATCCAGAAGTACGTCTGCGCCGAGGTGACGGCGACCAAGGACCTCACCGGGCCCGACAGCGCGAAGTACCTGGCGGAAAGCGCGGGCATCCAGGGCGTCCCCGCCAGCGCGATCGGCCCGGCAACCAAGGCGTACCCGTTCATCCCGCTCGGCCAGCAGCTCAAGTGGCTCGGCTCCGCCGCCCACGACGTGAACAGCCCGATCGTCAAGGCCTACGTGCAGACCGGCCAGTTCCTCGTCCAGCAGGGCCGCCTGTCCACCGCGCCGACGGCAGCCGAGGTCGCCGCGCACGTCGACCCGACCTTCGTCAAGAACGCGCTCGCCGGTGGCTGCTGAACTTAGCACTGACCGTCCTGCCCACGTCTCCATCCGGGACGTGGGCAAGACATTCCGGCGGGCCGGGCGGCGCACGGTCGCCCTGGCCGGGACGAGCCTCGAGGTCGGCACGGGCGAGCTGGTATGCCTGCTCGGCCCGTCCGGCTGCGGGAAGTCCACCCTGCTGCGGATCGTGGCAGGCGCACTGCCAGCCGACGAGGGCGAGGTCACCGTCAACGGCCACCGGGTGGACGGCCCCTCCCCCGACCGGGGCATGCTGTTTCAGTCACCGCTGCTGTTCCCGTGGCTCACCACCAAGAAGAACGTGCTGTTCGGCCCGCTCGCGCAGCGGGCGGCCGGGCGGCACGAGCGGGACGACCCCGAGCTCGACGCGGACGCCGACCAGATCCTGGCCACGGTCGGGCTTGACGGGTTCGCCGACGCCTACCCGCACGAGCTGTCGGGGGGAATGCGGCACCGGGCCGCGTTCGCCCGGGCGCTTGCCACGAGGCCGTCCCTGCTGCTGATGGACGAGCCGTTCGGGGCGCTCGACGCGATCACCCGGTCCCGCATGCACGAGTTCCTCATCCAGGTACGGCAGCAGTACGAGGTAACGATCTTCTTCGTCACCCACGACATCGAGGAGGCGGTGCTGCTCGGCGACCGGGTCGCCGTCATGGGCGGCCGGCCGCCCGGCATCCGGCACCTCATCGACGTGCCCCTCGACCGGCCGCGCAGCACCCTCGACATCGACACCGAGTCGTTCACCGCGGTCAAGCGGAAGATCCGCGCGAGCTTGGAAGGATAGCGGCGATGGCAGGCTGGAACACGCTGCAGCTCCCCGCCGGCGAGCGGACCCCGGTCCCGGCCGCGAACGACTCCGAGGAACTGGCTGAGTACCGCCGGGAGCGCCGCCAGGCGCGTACCCGGCGGCTGCTGACCGGGCTCGGCGGCATCACGGTGATCCTCGCCGCCTGGGAGGTCGCCGCCCTCATCCTGCACGACGCGGTGATCCTGCCCACCGTCACCGCGACCGTGCAGGCGTTCTTCCACTACTTCAACCACCCGTACCCGGCTCAGGCCCCGCCGCTGTGGTTCGACCTCGTCGTCAGCCTGCGCCGGATCCTGATCGGCTTCGCCATCGGGGTCGCGCTCGGCGTCGGGCTCGGCGCCGCCATGTCCGCCAACCAGGTGGTCAGGCACGCGATCGACCCGATCATCGAGATCATCCGGCCGCTGCCGCCGCTGGCGTTCATCCCGCCGCTGATCGTCTGGTTCGGCATCGGCGAGCTGCCGAAGGAGGTACTGCTCGTCTTCGGCGTCGTCCCGGTCATGACGATCGCCACCATCGCCGCGCTCGCTGAGGTACCGGAGGACCTGCGGCTGTGCGCCAGGACGCTCGGCGCCAGCGCGCGTCACACGCTGCTGCACGTCCAGCTGCGGGCCGCGCTGCCTGCCATCATCGTCGGCATGCGCATCTCGATGGCAGGCGCGTGGACGTCGATCGTCGCCGCCGAGATGCTCGCCGCGACCAGCGGGATCGGGTACCTGATCAGCGAGGCGGGCGATTACCTGAACATGTCCATCGTGTTCGCCGGCATCATCACCATCGCGATCGTCGGGCTGGTGCTCGACGCCCTGCTGCGCAGCCTGCTGCTGCTGGCCGACCCCAGCCGTCGCTCCTGACCAGAGCCGCGGCGCCGGCGGCGCGCGCCGTGCCGACGACCGTCAGCGGAGCAGCGTCACGGTGTCACCGTGCCCGCTGGCGAGGGCAAACGGCACCTGGCCGAGCGCCGCGACGAACGACGTGTCCGGGGTGACCGGCCCGGAAAGGCCCGTGTCCGGTGTCACCACGCCGCGGCCCTCAAAGCTAATCCAGCGGGCGCCGCTGCCGGCGATCGCGGCGACCGCCGCCGCACGGTCTTCGGCACCGAGGTAGGCGAGGGCCGCGGAGTGGACGACCACCGGGGTGGCCGAGGGCGGCGCCTCGGCCACCAGGCGGCCCAGGCAGTCAAGCAGGTTCCCGCGCTCGACGCGGACGCCCGCGGCGGCCGCCAGCCGCAGCGCCGCTGCCAGCCGACGGCGGCGGTGCTGGTGCTCGGGCCAGATGAGAGTCTCCAGCCATGCGCTGGTGTCAGGGTCAGCCGGGTCGAGGGGGTTGAGGTCGACGCCGGCCCGCCAGGCGACTTGCGGCACGGTGAGGCCGGCCGGGAGCCGGCCGGCCGCAATGCGGCACCGGAGGACCAGTTCGCTCGGCCCGTCGGACGGGTGCACGACGGTGCCGTCGGAGTAGGCGTAGCTGTAGCGGTCAGGGATGAGGCACAGTCCGGCGGCGGCACCGAGCTCGATCAGGGCGACCGGGCCGGGGATCTGGTGCAGCAGCGGCAGCAGGACGGCGCAGCGGGCAGGCTCGTTGGTCTGCGTAGCGCGCCGGGTGATCGTGCGGCTCAGCTCGGCCCAGGAGCCGAGCACCACCTGACGCAGGGACGCGGGGTCGCCTGGCCGCGCGCCGTGCCAGCGCAGCGCGGCGAACACCAGGTTCGGCTGCCGTTTCGGCGCCGGCAGCGCCGCCAGCTGTGCCAGCAGGCCGCGGTCGGCGGCAACCGCGCGGCTCCAGGCCTCATAGCTCGGTGAGCTGCCCCGTGCCTCCTGGTCAGCGAACTGCCGGTAGCGCCGGGCGGTCAGGTCGATGGCCTCCGTGCCGAGCATCGCGGGCATTCCGCTACCGGCGAGTCGTCTCGCCGGCATAGTACGCCGCGGCGTCCCCCCGGACCGCGACGCTCGCGCGGCCGTCCACGCCGACCGGAACCGGGCCGGCCACGGTGACGCGCTCGCCCCGGCGGCGGGCCGTCCCGTAGTCAGCGATCGCGTAGTGCTGGGTAGCGCGGTTGTCCCAGATGGCCAGGTCGCCTGCCTGCCACTGCCAGCGGACGGTGTGCTCGGGCCGGGTGATGTAGTCCTGGAACACCCGGATCAGGTCACGGGACGCCTGCGGGGTGAAGCCGGCCACGCTCCTGGCGAAGCCGCCGAGGACGAGCGACCTCTCGGCGGTCTCCGGGTGCACGCGGACCAGCGGGTGCTCGGTCTCGTAGACGGTGGAGACGAACTCCTGGTGCGCGGCCAGCAGCACGGGATCGACTTCGCCCGGCACGAACGGGCGGGCGTAGTCGAACTCGTTCGTGTGCACCACTCGCAGCCGGTCAGCCAGCTGGCGCAGTTCCTCCGGCAGGCTCAGGTAGGCGGAGACGGTGTTGGCCCAGATCGTGTCGCCGCCGACCGGCGGGATCAGCTTGGCGTGCAGCAGGGTGAACGCGGGCGGCCGGTCCACGAACGTGACGTCGGTGTGCCAGTAGTTGGCCTGCCCGCCCTTGGCTGAGTCGATCTCCTCCAGGTAAGGCTGGCCGGCTGGCGAGGCGATCGTCGGGTGGCCCAGGGTGAGCGGGCCGAGCCGCTGGGCGAACGCGACCTCCTGGCGGTAGTCGAGCCCCTGGCCCCGCAGGAACACGACCTTGTGGTCGAGCAGCGCCTGACGGATCCGGGCGATCACCCCGTCATCCAGCGCCGTCCCGGTGTCCACGCCGCTGATCTCCGCACCGATGTTCCCGGCCAGCCGGGTGACCTCGGCCTGGGCGGCCGCACTGAGGGTGTCTGGCATGGCGCTACGCCTGGCCGGCCTTCGCCTCGTACGGGAGCTGCTCGCCCGCCTCGACCGCGACCGGTAGCCGGTTCCCGGCCGGCGGGAGCGGGCACGTCGCGAACCCGGTGTACGCGCAGGGCAGGTTGGCGGCCCGGTTGAAGTCCAGGGTGACCGCGCCGTCGGGGCCGGGGGCGGACACCTGGAGCGCGCGGTTCGCCGGGTACGTGGTGACGCCGCTGGTCGCGTCGGTGAACAGGATGCTCAGGCTCCCGGGGGCGCCGTAGCCGTTGAATGCGGTCAGCGTGAGCGGCTGCCCGCCGACCTCGAACTCGACCGCGCCGGGCGCCGCGTACACGTGCTGCAGCCCCTCCACCACCGAGCCGACGGTGACGTCGCGGGGGGCGGCGAAGGGGCGGTAGCGGCCGCGGATCACCCAGCGCGGGTCCGGCGCGTACGCGGGGGTGCCGCGGAAGCCCGCCCGCAGCGGGGCGTCCGGGTGCCGCGGGCGCAGGATGTCGTTCCCGCCGCGCCTGGCCACCTCGTACACGCCGGCCGCGTCGGCCGGGAAGACCCCGCCCCGCTCGGGGATCCGGCCGAAGTGGTGCCGGCCGGTGACCAGTGCCCCGTCCAGCGTGAGCTCCTCGCCGGGGGCGAGGTCCACGGTGACGCCGGAGTCGTCGGCGGACCACTCCCCTGGCGCGTCAGGGAACCGGGCCGGGACCTCGGTGAGCCAGTTGATGCTGGTGATCGCCAGGAAGCCGTCCGGTGCCGCGAGACGGTCCTCGTGCTGCTTGTGCCACGCTGCCCAGTCGGCGGCGAAGTCCTCGCCTGCCTGGATGCCCAGAACGCTCATACAGGAGCTAGCACCGCGGCCAGCCGCCGTATTCCAGGCTAAACCGATCAGTTAAACAGGAGATGCCCGGTGCGGCTGAGGCACCGCGGCTTGCCGTCCCGCCAGGCGGCGGCGGGCCAGCTTGCGCAGGACCTCCGCCAGCTTGTCGGCTTCCTCGAGGGTGTTGTACATGGCGAAGGCAGCACGGACAGTCGCCTCCAGACCAAAGCGGCGCAGGATGGGCTGGGCGCAGTGGTGGCCGGAGCGGACGGCGATGCCCGCGTCATTCAACGCGGCCCCTACTTCCTGGGGAGAGTACCCGGCGAGGGTGAACGAGATGATCGCCGCCTTTTCCGCCGCGGTGCCGATGATCCGCAGCCCGGGGATCCCCTCCAGGGCGCTTGTCGCGTCGATGAGCAGGGACCGCTCGTAGGCGGCGATACCCTCCCGGCCGAGCCGGTCCACGTAGCGGAGCGCGGCCCCGAGGCCGACCGCCTGGGCGAGGGCACCGGTCCCCGCCTCGAACCGGGCAGGCGGGTCGGCGTACGTGGTGTGCTCGAAGGTCACGTCGCGGATCATGTTGCCGCCGCCCTGCCACGGGGGCATGGCCCGCAGCAGCTCCGGCTTGCCGTACAGCGCGCCGATGCCAGTCGGGCCGAACACCTTGTGCCCGGAGAACGCGTAGAAGTCCGCGTCAAGTGACCGGACGTCGACCGGCAGGTGCGAGACCGCCTGCGCGCCGTCGATGAGCGTCACCGCGCCCGCCTCGTGCGCCGCCTGGATCACCTCAGTCACCGGGACGACGGTGCCAAGGGCGTTGCAGACCTGGGTGACGGCGACGAGGCGCGTCCGGGGCCCGAGCAGCTCCTGGTAAGCGCCGAGGATGAGCTGCCCGGCGTCGTCAACCGGGATCACCTTCAGCTCCGCGTCCCGCTCGGCGGCAAGGCGCTGCCACGGGACGATATTCGCATGATGCTCCAGGTGAGAGACGACGATCTGGTCGCCGGGGCGAATATTCTCCCGGCCCCAGCTCTGGGCGACCAGGTTGATGGCCTCGGTGGTGCCCCGGGTGAAGACGATGCTGTCGGCGGAGGGAGCCCCGAGGAAATCCGCGACGGCCTTCCTCGCGTCCTCGTAGGCGTCGGTCGCCCGGGCCGCGAGCTCGTGAGCGCCCCGGTGGACGTTGGAATTCTCGTGAGCGTAGAAGCGGGCCAGCCGCTCGGTCACCGCCGTCGGCTTCTGCGTCGTCGCCGCGTTGTCGAGGAAGACGAGAGGCTGGCTGTTGACCCGCTCGGACAGGATCGGGAAATCGCGCCGAACGGCCTCGACGTCCCAGGGCGGCACGGCCGCCGGGACCGCGCCGGGCGGCGCGGCGAGCCCGGCCTCGGTCACGAAGTAGAAGCTCGGGACGGCAGCGTCACTGATGGACATGACCGTCACCGGTACAGGTGACCGTAGTCGTGGTACCGGCCGACCTCAACGCCCTCCAGCACCGCGGCCGCGTCCCCGGTCAGCACCGCGAGGGAGCAGTACAGCGAGATCAGGTAGGACGAGATGGCATTGCGCGAGATGCCCATGCAGCGCACGGACAGCCCGGGGCTCTGCTCTCCGTCCAGGCCAGGCTGGTAAAGGCCCACCACGCCGCGCCGACCCTCACCGGTGCGCAGCAGGAGCACGGACGTCTGGTCGTTCTCCACCGGGATCTTGTCCGACGGGATGAGCGGGATGCCACGCCAGGTGATGAACTGCGAGCCGAACAGGCTGACGGTCGCCGGCGGGACCCCGCGCCGCGTGCACTCCCGGCCGAACGCCGCGATCGCCCGCGGGTGCGCCAGGAAGAACGCGGGCTCTTTCCATACCCGGGCGATGAGCTCGTCCAGGTCGTCCGGGGCCGGCCCGCCGTCTAGCGGACGGACGCGCTGATCGTCGGCGATGTTGGCGAGCAGGCCGTAGTCCGGGTTGTTGACCAGCTCGGACTCCTGACGCTCCTTGACCGTCTCGATGGTCAGCCTGAGCTGCTCGGCGGCCTGGTCGTAGGGGCTGCTGTACAGGTCGGACACGCGGGTGTGGACATCGACGACGGTGGAGACCGCGTTGAGGAAGTACTCGCGCGGGTTCTCCTCGTAGTCCACGAACGTCAGCGGCAGGTCGGACTCGTCCCGGCCCGGGCAGGCCACGTCAACCGCCTCCGGGTGCCTGACCTTGTTCAGCCGGTAGATGCCCGCCTCGACCGGGACCCAGGGCAGCAGGCGGGTCAGCCAGCGCGGGCTGATCGTGGCCAGCTGGGCCTGAGTCTTGGTGGCGTTCGCGAGCTGCCGGGCGGCCTGGTCACTGAGCGCGAGCGGGACGCGGTCTTCCTGTGCGGCTGTCATCGGGACATCTCCTGGCTGTTGGTGACCGTGGGCGGGGTCGCGCACGGCGTATCAATTTCGAATCTCGTCCGCCCGGTGCCCGCTAGCTAGGTCGGAACGGCCCGCTGATCCGGGACCTCCGGCCCGTAACCATGTCCCGGCGCGTGGTGAATCATTCACATTGCGCATACCTTCCGCGCAACCAGAGGAGAAAGACAATGGGCATCGCCAACGACATCACCGAGCTAACGGGGAACACCCCGCTCGTCCGGTTGCGCCGGGTCACGGCCGGCGCCACGGCTGAGGTCGTGGCCAAGCTGGAGTCGTTCAATCCCGCCGGGAGCGTCAAGGACCGGATCGGCGTCGCCATGATCGACGCGGCCGAGCGGGCCGGGCTGATCGGGCCGAACACGATCATCCTGGAGCCGACCAGCGGCAACACGGGCATCGCGCTGGCCATGGTGTGCGCGGCGCGCGGTTACCGGTGCGTGCTGACGATGCCGGAGACGATGAGCACCGAGCGGCGCATGCTGCTGCGCGCGTACGGGGCGGAACTGGTGCTGACGCCGGGCCCCGACGGGATGCCGGGCGCGATCGCCCGCGCCGAGGAACTGGCGAAAACCGACTCCCGGTACTTCGTCCCCCAGCAGTTCGAGAACCCCGCGAACCCGGCCGTCCACCGCGCCACCACCGCCGAGGAGGTGTGGCGGGACACCGACGGGAAGGTCGACATCTTCGTGGCGGGGGTTGGCACCGGCGGCACCATTACCGGTGTTGCCGAGGTGATCAAGCAGCGCAGGCCGTCGGCCCGGTTCATCGCGGTCGAGCCCGCCTCCTCCCCGGTGCTGTCCGGCGGCCACAAGGGCCCGCACCCGATCCAGGGCATCGGCGCCGGGTTCGTGCCGCCGGTGCTCGACCGCGAGCTGGTCGACGAGATCATTACCGTCGGCAATGAAGAGTCGCTGGACACCGCCCGCCGCCTGGCCCGCGAAGAGGGGCTGCTCGTCGGCATCTCTTCCGGCGCTGCCGCGTGGGCCGCGATCGAAGTCGCCCGGCGTCCGGAGAACGCAGGCAAGCTCATCGTCGTGGTGCTGCCGGACTTCGGCGAGCGGTACCTGAGCACGGCTTTGTTCTCCGGGCTGGCGGACTAGGGGTGGCCGCGCGGACGGTACCCGGCACGTCAACCCCGGGCGTTGGCCACGCGGGCGCTGACCGCGCTGGCGGCGGCCCCGCTGGCGTGGTGCGGGCCCTGCGCGGCGACGTGCGGGCGGCCCTGGAGCGGGACCCGGCGGCGCGCTCGGCGGTTGAGGTCGCCTTGTGCTACCCGGGCGTGCACGCGGTCTGGGGGTACCGGGTCACGCACTGGCTCTGGGGGCGCCGTCACCGGCTGGCGGCCCGGCTGCTGTCGGAGGTGACCCGGGTGCTCACCGGGGTCGATATTCATCCCGGGGCGACCCTCGGGCCCGGCCTGTTCATCGACCACGCCACCGGGGTGGTCATCGGGGAGACGGCGGTGGTGGGCGCGCACGTCATGCTGTACCACGGCGTCACCCTGGGGGCGACAAGCACCGCGAAGGGCAAGCGCCACCCCACGGTCGGGGACCGGGTCGTCATCGGCGCGGGCGCGAAGGTGCTCGGGCCGATCACCATCGGCGACGACGCCTCCATCGGCGCCAACGCCGTCGTGGTCAAGCCGGTGCCGGCGGGAACGGTCGTCGTCGGGGTCCCCGGGCGCGGTGTCTGGTACGGCCAGGACTACACCATCTAGGCGCGGGCTCCCAGCCTGCGGCGCGGCGGACGCTGCGACCAGGCCAGGCCAGGCCGGGCCGGCGGTACGGCCCGGGAAGGAAATCGGGATCCCAGCGTTCAAGTTGGCGTGACCAGCAGCCCGGTGCGCGCGACGACGGTGCTGTGGGATATCGACGGCACGCTGGTCAGTTCGGGCGGGGTTGCCGCCAAGGCCTTCCTCGACGCGGTGGCGGCGGTGACTGGCCTGCGGCCGCCGCCCGGGCGGCGGGACTACGGCGGCCGGCTTGACCCGGAGATCGCGGACATGCTGCTGGCCTCCGTGGGCATGGCCGCGGACCGGGTAGCCGACGTCCTGGCGGCGCTTGAGGCCCTCGTCGCCGGGCGCCTGGAGGAGTTGCGCGCGCAGACCAGCACCTGTCCCGGCGTCGATGCGCTGCTCGCCTACCTGGCCAAAGCCGGTGTCCGGCAGACAGTCGTGACCGGCAACGTCGCGGCCGTCGCCCGCTACAAGCTGGAGGCGGGCCTGCTGATCCCCCCGATCGAGCCGGAACTCGGCGGGTACGGTGACAGCGCGCCGGACCGGGCCGCCGTCGTCCGGGTGGCGCTCAGCCGCCTGGCCGCGGCCGGGTGGCAACCGGACCTGAGCCAGGTCTGGATCGTGGGAGACACCCCGCGCGACCTCGCCTGCGCCCGGGCTGCCGGCGTCCGCTGCGCGCTGGTGGCCACCGGACGGCGCGCGATCGGGGAACTGACTGGCCTGGGGGCGGACATCGTGCTGCCTGACCTCTCCGACCCGCGGCCGCTGCTGGACCTCTGGCAACTCTGACCGCGGCGCGGGAACCCGGCGCAGGCCCCGGCCTCCGGTTACCCCCGCCCGTCAGTTGCCAGCGGCTGACCAAGGCCGCCGAAGGCCAGGTCGATGAAGCGGTCGGCCTCCGCCAGGGATGTCCGCTCAGCGGTCCAGGCGGCCGCGCTGATGAGGGCGGACACGTCGGCCCCGGTTACGCCCGGGCGGACGGCACCCGCGTCCCGCGCGCGCGCCGTCAGCTTCTCGGTCAGGCCGGCCAGGTGGACGCAGGACTCGTGCAGTTCGGACCGCTCGTCGCCGGCGCCGTCGGCCAGCAGCAGCGCCAGTCCCTGGTAGGCGGCTGAATGCCGGGTGACCGCGCGCACCCAGCCCGTCAGGGCCGCTAGCTCGGAGGGTTCCGCCAGCAGGGCGCTGCCACGCTGGAGGACGGCGGCATTGCGATCACGGAGCACGGCGGCGACCAGTGCCCGGCGCGTCGGGAAGTGCCCGTAGAGCGTCCCGATGGCCACGCCGGCCTGACGGGCGATCCCGTCAAGCGGGGCGTCGGTGCCCTGCGCCCGGAACGCGGCCTCGGCCTCGGCCAGCAGGCGCTCGTAGTTGCGCCGGGCGTCGGCTCGTGGCCGGCGCGGCCGTGACTGCCTGCTGTCCACCCGGCCATCCTTTAATTCGAGGGTGCCTCATGATATTTTTCCGAGGAACCCTCATTTTAGCCGGCTTGGCCGGCCCACGGCATCGGAGGACAGCCAGTGATCTTGGTGACCGGCGCGACCGGGTCCATCGGCAGGAGCCTGGTCACGTTCCTGCGGCAGCGACGGGTGCCGTTCCTGGCCCTCGTCCGCAACCATGAGAAGGGACGGGAACTCGGCTGCGACTACACCGTCGGGGATTTCGAAGACCCCGGCTCGGTTACCCGCGCGCTGCGCGGCGTCGACCGGCTGTTCCTCAACGCCGGCGGCGCGGTGCCCGCCGACGGCGACCAGCCGATGATCCGCCAGCAGGAGGCCGCCATCGATGCCGCCGTGGCCGCGGGCGTATCACAGGTGGTGAAGGTATCGGTGCTCGGGGCCCGCCCGGGCGGGCGGCTCGCCACCGGCGCGCACTGGCGGATCGAGGAGTACCTCCGGGCGTCCGGGCTCGCGTGGACCATGCTGCGGCCGAGCGGGTTCATGCAGAACTTCCTCACCGGCGCCGGCGCCCTCACGATGGACGGCAAGCTCGTCAACGGCTACGGCGACGCGGCGGTGGCCTACATCGACTGCCACGACATCGCCGCCTGTGCCGCCGCGCTGCTGAGCGGTCCCGGCCGGCCTGGGGAAAGCTTCGACCTGACCGGCCCCGAGCCGCTCACCAGTGCCGACATCACGGGAAAGCTGTCGGCCGCGCTCGGCCGGACGATCGGTCAGGTCACGCTGGCGCCGGGAGAACTCGCGGCCACGCTGACGGACGGCGGCCTCCCGGCCGGGTTCGCCGACGACGTCGCCGCGCTCGCGGGCGAGGTAGCCGGCGGCTACCTGGCCGAGACGACTCCTGCCGTGCGCAAGCTGACCGGACGCGCGCCGCGGACCTTCGACCAGTTCATCACCGACAACCGGGCGGCCCTGGCGACCGCCTTGGGAGGACGCCCGAATGGACGCTGAGACGCCGCTGACGACGACGCGCTCGGTCCGCCGCAAGCTCGACCTCGACCGCCCGGTGGGAAGACGAGGTGGCAGGCGTGACGCAGATCGCGCTGCTGCCCGTCGCCTACACCACGACCACCTCATTCCGGCCGGCCGCCCGGCCGGCTGTCGAGGACGTCACTTACTACGAACGCTGGGGCCAGCCACGGTGAGCGAGCCCTGTCGGCGCGGCCCGCGGACGAACTCGGCGATGACCGCGGCCACGTCCCGGTGCACGGTCTCGTTGAGTATGTCGTGGCGGGCCCCGCCGAACTCGGCCAGCCGCGCCCCCGGCAGCCGGCCGGCCCAGTCCCTGGCCTGCGCCACCGGCACCACCGGGTCTTGCTCGCCGTGCACCAGCAGCACCGGCAGCGGCAGCTGGGCGAAGCCCTGCGCAAGCTCAGCCCACGCCTGCGACAGCACCGCGGCGATGCTGCGGCCGCCGGCCGCACTGGTGAAGGCGAGCGGGTCATGCGCCAGCTCGTCCAGGTAGAACGGGTCGCCTGACAGGTCGGCCGGGTCCAGGTCGAGCCCGTTGTCATCGCCGCCGTCGAGCCCGGCCACCCAGTCAAGCGGCGACAGCGGCGCGCCCGACAAGACCAGCCCGGCGTAGCGGGCGGGGTCGCGGACGGCCGACACCGCGGCGGCGGCCGCCCCGAGCGAGTGGCCGGCCAGCCAGACCGGAGCCCCGGGCGCGGCCGCCTCGGCCAGCGCCGTCAGCCGGCGGCCGTTCTCTACCAGGTCGTCGACCGACTTTATGACGGCCCGGTCGCCTTCCGTCAGCCCGTGACCGATCTCATCCAGGGCCCAGAGCTCGATTCCCGCGTTGTTCAGCGCGTTGCCCAGCCGGTGGTACAGGCCCGAGTGCTCGCCGAAGCCGTGCAAGAAGACGATGGCGGCGGCCCGCGGACCGGGCACGCGCCAGGCCTTGTAGTACACCTGGCCGGCGGCTCCGTCGAAGGTTGGCATGACTGTCTCCTTTGTTACTGAGGGGTCCTTAGCGGAACGGGGGCGGGGAACGCCGGGCGGGTTCCGGTCAGCGGCGGCGGCTCGGGGAGGGACAAGCGGTCCCGGAGGGTGCCGGCCCAGCCGCCGCCAAGCACGCCCACCTCGGTCAGGGCGGGCACGGTGTCACCGAGGAACCGGGCCAGGGCGTCCTCGCCCGCGGCCGGGCGGAGGACGGCCCCGGCCACTTCGGCATCGGCCAGGCGGGCCGCGAGCTGCCCGGGCACCGGGTCAGCGGCAGGCACCGGAAACTCCAGGTAAAGGCGGGCGGATCCGGTCACCGAGGGCGGCCGGGCTTGGGCGGCCGGGCGGATGACCACGTCCGCGACGGCCTGGGCGGCCTCGGCCTCCCCGGGAGTTCGTGCGTACCAGGCCAGGACGGGCGCGGTCTGCGGGGTGGTTGGCACGGTGAGCGGGCCCTCGACGTCGAACACGCCGTGGTGGTCGATGTGCGCGATCTGCTCACCGCGCGCGTAGATGCCGGTCGCCCGGTCGGCCACGATCGAGGAGTAGGGCCAGCTCAGCCACAGGTCACGGATCACGCTGGCCGCGTCGCGGGTCGTCGGGACGCCGAGCGGCACACCGCCGCTGAGGCGCGCGCCGCCCCATACCTCGTGGCCCTCGGCCGCACCGGACGGGGCGTAGCCGTCGCTCAGCCCGATCACCAGGCCGCCGCGGCCGCCGGCCAGGTGATCGGCCGACGCCACCCGGCGGGCCAGGTTATAAGGGTGGTCGCGGTGCACCGCGGCGGCGGCCAGCCAGCCGAGGCGCGGCGCGCGGACGGCCAGCACCGCGACCGCAACCGTCGACTCGACGGTCCGCTCCGCGCGGGCGGAGCCGTCGATCCGGTCGACGCCGCCGACGGCGAAGGCCAGCCCGGCCGCGTCGAGCCGGGCAGCCAGGTCCCGGTCCCTGAGCAGGGCCGCGAGGTGGCCGCCGGTCAGGGCGACGCCGACCGGCTTGGTCGGGGTTTGCGCAGGGTGGATGCTCATGATGAGTGACGAGACCTCAGGCGATCGCGGCGGGCCGCGCGGAGGCCGCCTTGAAGTGCCCGCGCAGCGTGGATGTCTGGTACTCGGCCCGGAAGAGGCCGCGCCGGCGCAGGATCGGCACCACCTCGTCGGCGATCACCTCCAGGCCGTCGGCCAGCACGTCGGGCTGCAAGGTGAACCCGTCGATCGCTCCGGATCGCCACCAGTCCTCGACGTGGTCGGCGAACTGCTCGGGAGTGCCGGCGAACCCGTGGTGGCCGGAGCCGGTGTAGCGGGTCTGCTTCAGGTACTCCCGGACGGTCGGGCGGGTCTCGCGGATCTGCCCGACGATCGACTGCCGGAAGCCGATGCTGCCGCCGGCGAAGGCCGGGTCAAGCGCCTGCCTGAGCACGTCCTCGGGGAACGGCTCGTCCAGCTCCAGCTCGAACGCGTTGATGCCGAGCGAGCCCGACAGCCATCCGAGCGAGTAAGACGCGGGACCGAGGTCGTGGATCTCGTCGGAGCGGCGCCTGGCTTCCTCCTCGGTGCTGCCCAGGCTCATCAGCACCCCGGGCAGGATCTTGATGTCGCCGGGGTCGCGGCCGGCCGCGGCGGCATAGCCCTTGACCTCGTTGTAGTGCTCGATCGCGCCGGCCTTGGTGAGCTCGGCGGCGAAGACGCCCTCCGCCCACTGACCGGCCAGCCGCCGTCCGGCCGCGGAACCGCCGGCTTGCAGCAGCACCGGGTGTCCCTGCTGGGACGGCGGGACCCGCAGCCGCCCCTCCAGGGTGAAGTGCTCGCCGTGGTGCACGACGTCCCGCCCGCTCTGGGCGGAGTCCCACAGGGCGCGGACCAGGTCCACGAACTCGCCCGCGCGCTGGTAGCGGTCCGCCCGCTCGGGCAATCCGGCCAGGCCGAAGTTGCCGGCCGCCTGGTCGTGGCGGGTGGTGACGACGTTCCAGCCGGCCCGGCCGCCGCTGGCGTAGTCAAGCGACAGCAGCCGCTCGGCCAGCTCGAACGGGTCGTTGAAGGTGGTGGACGCGGTGGCGATGAGCCCGATGTGAGATGAGACGGCGGCGAGGTGCGCCCAGTTGACGGTCGGCTCCAGCCGGGTGGAGTTCGCGTCGTAGGACGGGTTGCCCAGGCCGGGGCCGTCGGCCAGGAACAGCGCGTCGAGGGTGCCGCGCTCGGCCACGGTGGCGATGTGCTCCCAGTACCTCCCGTCGACCGGGGAACGGGCCGTAAGCCGGGGGTCCCACTGCCACGCGGCAGGCAGGTAGCCGAGGCACAGGACATTGACGCCGAGGATGACGTGGCCGTCGCGAGGCGCGGGCATCAAGACCTCCTGGTCGCGGCAGGGCTGGCCGCCGGGACAGGGCTGGCCGCCGGGACAGGGCTGGCCGCCGGGACAGGGCTGGCAGCGGCAGAGAAGGCGGGGCGCCAGCCGAGGGCCGGGGCGATCTCGGTCGCCAGCACGCGCAGCCGCTCCCTGGTGGCGGCCAGGCTGAACTCCTCGCGGTAAGAGAAGTTCGCGACGAAGTGGCTGGCGTAGTCGGGGATGACGGGGTCGGCCTCGACGGCGCGGACGATGTCGGACGGCGACCCGTAGAACGTGACCCGGTCTAGGTACTCCCGGACGCTGAGGCCGGCCAGGGTGGCGTTCCCGCTGATCTCGGCCCGCCGGGCCAGGAACTCCAGGCGGGGGGCGAACTCCGGCTCCAGCCGGGCCAGGACTTCCTCCTTGCTCGGGCCGGCGTAGACGAACCGGAAGACGGCGACGCGCGGTGGCCGCGGATGGCCGCAGCGGGCGTACTCCTCGTGGTAGGCGGCGGCCTTGGGGCGCTGCCCGGTCCCGGCCGGGTCGAAGAACGAGCCGAGCTGCAGGCCGTCACCGGTCCGGGCGGCCGCCCGGACCGAGTGGTCCTGGGTGGCCGCCTGGAAGACGCGCTCCCGCAGCTCCGTGGCCGGCGGGAACAGCCGCGGCCCGTCCTGGCCCGCCACCAGCGACTTGCCGCTGAGGGCGTGCCGGAAACGGGCGACCCGCTGGTCGAAGAGCTGGTGCCGGTCTTCCGAGCGCAGGCCGAAGGACCGGAACCCGTCGAGGTTCGCGCCGCCGGTGCCCAGCCCGAGGTTCAGCCGCCCGCCGGACAGGACGTCGAGGACGGCGGCGTCCTCCGCCAGCCGCAGCGGGTCCTCGAGCGGCAGCGTGGTGATCCCGGTGCCGAGGGCGATGCGCCGGGTCCGCTCGGCCACCGTGGCCAGGAAGACCAGGGGTGACGGGAAGGGGCCGTCGGTGTTGTCGAAGTGGTGCTGGCCGATCCACGCGCCGTCCAGGCCAAGCTCCTCGGCGTACTCGATCGCCTCGGTCACCTCATGGTAGACCCGCTGAATGTCGGCGGCGGCCCGGGCGGCGGTGGCGAAGTTGAGCGCGAATCCGACGCGCAGCGGGCCGTGCTGGAAAGTGGCCACCGCTAGAAGACCGTTCCCGCGTACGGTGCGCGGGGCGCGGCGAACAGGGCGTCGGCCTCGGCCAGCGCCCCCGGCCGGCGCTCGGTGGCCCGGCCGGCCAGGGCAAGCGCGGCGAACCGGGTTCCGCCGAGGTAGGCCGCGCCGAGCGCGGCGACGCCGAGGGAGATGTCGGCCGCGTTGCCGGTGCGGTGCACCCCGCCGGACCAGACGCGGTAGCGGCCGGAGTTGGCCGGCAGCAGCTCGTCGGTGACGTCGATGACCACGGCCCCGGCGGCGGGCGAGTACGTCCGCGCCGCCAGGGCGGCGGACACGTCGACCAGGCGCAGCCACGTCTCGTCGCGCACGTTGCCGACCTGGACCGCGCGGGCGTCACCGACCAGCAGCGGCAGCGGGTCGTCGACCGGGCGGCCGGGCAGCCGGACCGCGTCGACCAGGTCGCGCTCGGCCAGGTAGCGGATAAGGCCGAGGTAGGCCTGCTCGCTGTGCGCGATGAGGTCGTCGACCACGATGGCGCGGTTCCGGCTGTGGAACCAGGTCGCGGTGTCGGCCGGCTGGTAGGACGCATAGCCGTCCTCGGCCCCCTCGGGACCGTGGACGGCGAGGTAGCGGGGCCCGGGCGAGGCGGCGGCGGCCAGCTGGCGGAAGTTCCACCAGTACTGGCTGCGGTCGATCGCGCCGGGCCAGGCAGCCCGGGCGTAGATGTCGGCCAGCAGCTTGCCCGACGCGGCCGGGTCGGCCAGCCGGACCGGCCCGGCCGCCGGGACGGTGTCCCGCAGCACGCCCCGGCGGCGGTCCAGCTCGTAGTCGGCGGTGTAGCTGGCGATGCCGTAGCCGAAGCGCTCGTAGATCACCGCCTCGGACGCGCGCAGGGTGGCGACCGCCTCGCCGCGCGCGGCGAAGTCCTGTAGTTGCCGCCGCAGCAGGGCGGTGACGACGCCGCGGCGGGTGTGCGTCGGCAGCACCCCCACGTGGGTAACCCCCGCGTGCGCGACCCGCCCGCCGCCGGGGACGGCCAGCCAGCCGGTGTAGGAGTCCGCGCCGCCGACGACCTGGTCGCCGTCGAAGACGCCGAGGGTGCGGCCGGGCTCGAGGTAGGGAGTTACGTCGCCGCCGAACCCGGGCAGCTGCAGGCCGACCATGGCCGTGCGGAACACGGCGGCGGCCGCGGCGATGTCCTCGGCCGTGGTGAGCACGTGTACTTCGGGCAAGGAAAGACTCGTCACGAACGTGACGTTAGCGCCCGTACCGGACTATAGTCAACTATTCCTATAGGTTTAGTCTGTAAAAGGCCCTTGACTCGCATGGTCCTTACGTGACTATTCTGATGGGAAAAGTAGACTTTAGGAAGGACCCCCGCCCGTGACCGCCCCGAGCACCTACCTGGCCCCGCCGACGGCGGACTTCGAGCAGCTGCGCGCCCTCTTCCAGCCGGTCTTCGACAAGATCGCGGAGGGCAGCGCCGAGCGCGAGCAGGGCCGGACCTTCCCCCATGAGCAGGTCCGCTGGCTGATCGACACAAGGTTCGCCACCTTGCGCGTCCCGGTCGGGCGGGGCGGCTTCGGCGCGTCCCTCCGGCAGGTCTTCGAGCTGCTGGCCCTGCTCGGGGCGGCGGACGCGAACGTCGGCCACATCTGGCGCAACCACCTGGCGTTCGTCGAGGACCGGCTGAACGCCCAGGTCAGCCCGGCCAACGACCGCTGGCTAGAGCGGGTACTGGCCGGGGAGTTCGTCGGCGGCGGCTGGACCGAGGCCGACAACGGCACGTTCGAGAACATCAAGACGAAGCTGGTCAAGGCAGGCGACCACTGGGAGATCACCGGCCGGAAGTTCTACGCCACCGGCAGCCTGTACGCGGACTGGCTCGACGTGCTCGGCCTCGGCCCGGACGGGACCCCGCTGACGGCGCTGGTCCGGGTGCGGCAGCCAGGGGTGGAGCTGATCGACGACTGGCAGGGCTTCGGCCAGCGGACCACCGCGAGCGGCAGCGCCAACTACCGCCAGGCCCGCATCGAGGACGGCGACCTTATCCCGCTGGCCGAGCGCAACCCGTCGCTTGCCCCCTTCTACCAGATCGCCATGCTCGCGGTGCTGGCCGGCATCACCAGCGCCGCGCTGCGCGACGGCATCGCCGCGCTGCGGGACCGCAAGCGGAACTACAAGCACGGGCTGGCGAAGGTGCCGTCCGACGACCCGCAGCTGCTGCAGGTACTCGGCCGGATCTCCGCCCTGTCCTTCGGCGCGCACGCGGCCCTGATGCGGGCCTCAGCCACGCTCGACGACATCGTGGCGGCCAGGCTCAGCGGGGCGGGCCACGACGAGCTGACGGGCCTGCTGGTCAAGACCAGCATCGCGACCTCGGAAGCGCAGATCGTGATCATCGACGCCGCGCTCGAGGCCACCACGATCGTGTTCGACGCCCTGGGCGCTTCCGGGACCTACGAGACGCGGCGGCTGGACCGGCACTGGCGCAACGCCCGCACGCTGGCCTCGCACAACCCGCGGGTCTACAAGGAGCGGATCATCGGCGACTGGCTGGTCAACGGCGCCGACCCGGTCGCCGCGGTGTCCGGCTTCGGGGCCGGCCCGGCGGCCTCCGGAGCCGACCAGGCCGACCAGGCCGGCACCGCCCCGGTCAACGTCCAGGGGAGCTGAGCCGGTGTCGAGCGAGCGCGAGCTGCACCTGCTGCTGTTCGGCAACCCGCGGCACGGCGGCGGCACCTGGCGGCTGCCGGGGCTGCGCAACGACACCGCGGGCGTGCTGGAGGACGTGGTCAAGTCGGTCAAGGCGGCCGAGGCGGCCGCGCTCGACGCGGTGTTCTTCGCCGACACCCTCAACTACGGGCCCGACGCGACCTGGGCGTACAAGCCGACACAGGACTTCGAGCCGCTGACCCTGACTGCTGCCCTGGCGCCGCAGACCGAGCGCATCGGGCTGGTGGTGACCGGGTCGGCCACGCTCCAGGCGCCGTTCCACCTTGCCCGCCAGCTGCTGTCACTTGACCACCTCAGCGGCGGCCGGGCCGGGTGGAACGTGGTGACCAGCTTCGCGAAGGCAGCGGCGGCGAACTTCAACGACGACGGGGTCGCCGACCACGACGAGCGCTACCGGGTCGCCGAGGAGGCACTGGAGGCCGTCCAGAAGCTATGGGATTCCTGGGACGACGACACGATCGTCAACGACGCGGCCCGCGGCGTCTTCAACGACCTCGCCCGTATCCACGTCCCCGACCACCACGGCACGTACTTCCACGTGCGCGGCCCCATCGGCGCGGCGCGGTCGCGGCAGGGCCAGCCGGTGATCTTCCAGGCCGGGTCGTCGGGCACCGGCCGGGCGTTCGCCGCCCGGCACGCCGAGGTGATCTTCACCGGGCAACTCGACCTTGACCGCGGCAGGCAGTTCTACGACCGGGTTCAGGCCGAGGCCCGCCGGGCGGGCCGCGCCGCCGCGCCGCTCATCACGCCGAGCCTGGGCCTGATCATCGGCTCGACCGACGAGGAGGCCAAGGCCACCGAGCAGCTGATCTACGAGCACTTCAGCCCCGAGTACCAGGCCGGCTGGCTGCTGGAGGTCGAGGTCGACGTGACCGGGGCACCGCTGGACGGGCCGGTGCCCGCCTCGGCCTTCCCCGCCTCCACCCAGACCCACCAGACGGCACTTGACGGGTACCGGGCGCTCGCGGCGCGGACCTCGACCGTGCGCGAGTTCCTGTTCCGCACGACCAGCGCGTTCGGCTTCTCGGTGACCGGCAGCCCGGAGCGGGTCGCCGACGAGATCCAGCACTGGTACGAGGGCGGCGCGGCCGACGGCTTCGTGGTCCGCCCGGCCGAGGTCGCGGGCCAGCTCGAGGCGTTCACCGAGCAGGTGGTGCCGATCCTGCGCCAGCGGGGCCTGTTCCGCCACGAGTACCGGGGCACCACCCTCCGCGACCACCTGGGCCTCCCCCGGCCCGCCAACCGCTACCGCCAGTAGCCGGCGAACTGCCCCCGGCCCGGCCGGCGCCCCCGCCGTTAAACCTACTTTAACGATCGATTTAAACGAGATTTTAGGAGCCACGGTAGTGACCCCACCGATATCCCGCCGCAACCTGCTCAAGGGCGCCGTGGCCGGCTCGGCCGCGCTCACCCTGCCCGGCTGGCTGGCGGCCTGCAGCACCGCTCCCCTGTCCGCCAGCGCGGCCGGACCCGGCTCGTCCGGTACCCCGAAGTCCGGCGGCACCCTGGTCGTCGGCCTCTACCTCGAGCCCACCGCGATCGACCCGAACCGCGAGTACTTCTGGGAGACCTACCGCGTCTCCCGCAACATCTACGAGAACCTGGTCCAGGAGGACCTGTCGACCAACACCGGGGTGCCCAAGCTGGTGCCCGGCCTGGCTACCGGGTGGACCGCGTCGGACAGTTACCGCACCTGGACGCTGAGCCTGCGCAAGGGGGTGAAGTTCCACGACGGCGGCGACTTCAGCGCCCACTCACTTGACCTGAACGTCCGCCGGTTCAACGACCCGGCCTACCGGTACTTCGACAAGACCAGCCAGGGCCTGCTGGCCTCCCGGTTCGGCGACCTGGCGAAGACCGCGGTCGTTGACGACTTCACCTACTCGTTCACCTTCAACCACCCGTACATCGGCCTCCCCCGGCTGCTGGCCCAGTCGATCGCGACGATCCTGCCGTTCAGCAACACCGCGCTGGCCAAGTACGGCAACGACGGCCTGGCGCAGCACCCGACCGGAACCGGGCCCTACAAGTTCGTCTCCCGGCAGATCGGCAACCAGATCGTCCTCGACCGCAACCCGGCGTACTGGGGCAAGCAGCCGTACCTGGACAAGATCGTCTTCCGCATCATCGCCAACGACGCGACCCGGCTGGCGGCCCTGGAGTCCGGCGAGGTGCACATCATCAGCCGGGTACAGCCGCAGGACGTCAACAGCCTGACCGCGAAGGGCTTCGCCGTCCCGGCCGGGGTCGGCGCCCAGGTCGACTACATCCAGTTCAACTGGAAGAACAAGTACATCCAGAACACCAACGTGCGCCAGGCACTCGCGCAGGCACTCAACCGCAACGGTGACGCCACCGACATCTACAACGGGTACGCGAAGGCGCTGCGGACCTTCCTGCCGATCAGCAACGTCGCCTACAACCCGGACGCCGACTACGGCTACACCTACGACGCCGCCGGGGCCAAGGCGTCGCTGGCCAAGTCGGGCTACGCACCGGGCGAGGTGTCGTTCAACATCGTCACCTGGACCGAGGACACGCCGGAGGCGTCCTACCTGGCCGAGAACTTCAAGGCGGCCGGCATCAACGCCCAGGCGGTCGGCGTGTCCTCAGCCGACCTGTTCGCCCGGCAGACGTCACCCCAGCCGGACGACGGCATCTTCCTCGGCGAGTACGGCGGCACCTACCCCGAGTGGATCTCCGAGGGCTACGACGAGGCGGTCACCAGCATCGGCGGTGCCCCCTACGTCGAGGACAAGGTGATCAGCGCCGCGATCGCCAAGGCCCGCTACAACTCCGACCCGGCCAGTTACGTCCAGCGCTGGCAAGAGGCGGACGCGGTGCTCGTCAACAACGCCGCGGTCGTCCCCACCGTCAACTTCACCCGCTACTACGGGGTCAGCCCGCAGGTCCGCGGCTTCGTGTGGCCGAACACCAACTGGTACTCGCTGTGGGACGTGTGGCTGGAGTCATGACCCGGCGCATACTGCTGCGGGCGGCGACGCTGGTCCCGATCCTGTTCGTCATCTCGCTGCTCACGTTCGCCATCGGGAAGCTGACGCCCGGTGACCCGGTGGGGGACGCGCTGCGGCCCCAGGGGCTGACGCCCAGCCAGATCGCCACCATCCGCGCGTCGTACGGGCTCACCCTGCCGCTGCCCGACCAGTACGGGCACTGGGTGGCCAGCCTGTTCACCGCCGGCGGGGGGCAGTCGATCCTGCTCGGGCAGTCGGTGTTCAGCGTGCTCGGGCCGGCCTTCGTCAACACGCTGCTCCTCGCCGCCGCCGCCCTGGTGTTCTTCCTCGTCGCCGGGGTGGCCATCGGCGTGATCGCCGGGCTGAACCACCGGCGGCTCGTCGACCGCTTCCTCATGCTGTTCGTGCAGCTCGGGTCGAACCTCTCGGTGTACTGGTTCGGCCTGGTGCTGATCTGGCTGTTCGCACTGGAGTGGCGGATCCTCCCGGCGGCCGGGAAGACCGGCGTGGGCGGCGGCACCGGGTCGCTGCTGCTGCACCTGGTGCTGCCCGGCTTCTCCGCCGCGATCATCTCCACCCTGATCATCGCCCGGCTGGTCCGGGCGGGCGTCATCGAGGCGATGAGCTCGGATTACGTGCGGACCTACCAGTCGCAGGGGCTGGCGCCGGCCGCGATCATCCGGCGGCACGTCGCCCGCAACGTCGCGCCGATCATCGTCGCCACCACCGGGCTGGAGACGGGCGCGCTGCTGTCGGGGGTGGTGTTCGTCGAGGCCGTTTACGACTGGCCGGGCATCGGCACCCAGCTCGCCAACGCCATCCAGGGGCACGACTACCCGGTGATCCAGGGCGGGGTCATCCTCGTCGCGACCACCTTCGTGGTCGTCAACCTGGTCACCGACATCATTCACGACCTGCTCAACCCGAGGCTGAGAGGGGTCGGCTGAGATGTTCCCGGTAACCCAGGACAGCGGTCGCGACCTGGGCCTGGACGACGGCCTGGCCGGACCGGAGGAGTCCCGGCCGTGGCGGCGGCACCGTCACGGCCAGTTCTACGCGGGCGCCGCGATCATCGTCGTCATCGTGGCGGTGTCGCTGCTGGCGCCGCTGATCGCACCGGACAGCCCGCTGGCGCAGAACTTCGCCGAGCGCTTCCGCCCGCCGTTCAGTGACGGTCACCTCCTCGGCACCGACAGCCAGGGCCGCGACGTGCTGTCCCGGCTTATCTGGGGCGGCCGGGCGTCGCTGCTGGTGGCGTTCCTCGCCACCACCGCGGCGGCGGTCATCGGCACGGTGGCCGGCCTGTCGGCGGCGTTCGCCAGGGACTGGCTGTCGGCCCTGATCATGCGGACGACGGACCTGCTGCTGGCGTTCCCGGTCGTCATGATCGCGCTGTCACTGGCGGAGATCATCGGCCCCGGCGCCTGGGTGATCGGCGTGTCGATCACGTTCTCGGCCGTGCCCTACATCACCCGCATCACCTACGGCGAGGCGCGGCGGGAGCGGGGCAAGGAGTACGTCGAGGCAGCCGTCGCGCTCGGCGCGGGCCGCTGGTCGGTCATGCTGCGCGAGGTCGGGCCGAACATCTCCACCAGCGTCCTCGTCTACTGGTCCAGCCTCATCGGGATCACCACCGTGTTCGCCGCCAGCCTCTCCGCCATCGGCGTCGGCATCCAGCCGCCGACGGCCGACTGGGGGCAGATGCTGGCCGACGGCGCCCAGGTGCTGCTGTCGGGCAGCCCGTGGGAGGCGATCATCCCCGGCCTGGCGGTGCTGCTGGTGGGCCTCGCGTTCAACTGGCTCGGCGACGGCCTGCGGGACCTGCTCGACCCCCGGTCGTCGGCGGCCGGCTAAGCACAGGAAGGCGCAATGACTGCCACTGACACACCGCTGCTGCGGATCGACCAGCTGGGCGTGGAGTTCGCGGGCGGCACCGCCCCGGTGAGAGCCGTCAGCGGGCTGAGCCTCGACATCGCCCCCGGCCAGATCGTCGCCCTGGTCGGGGAGTCCGGCTCGGGCAAGACCGTGACCGCGTCCGCGGTCACCGGGCTGCTGCCCCGGTCCGGGGTGCGGGTCACCGGAAGCGTCCAGCTCGAGGGGAGGGAACTGCTCGGGCTGCCGGAGAAGTCACTGCGGGCGGTGCGGGGCAAGCGGATCGGCACGATCTTCCAGAGCCCGCACACCTCGCTCGACCCGTCGTTCAAGATCGGCTCCCAGCTGGTCGAGCTGATCCGGCACCACCAGGGGGTACCGGCCGCTTCCGCGCTGGCCAAGGCGCGGGAGTGGCTGGACCGGGTAGGGATCACCGACGCCCCGCGGGTGCTTGCGTCCTACCCGCACGAGCTGAGCGGCGGGATGCGGCAGCGGGTGATGATCGCGATCGCCTGCGGGCCGTCGCCGTCGCTGCTGCTGGCCGACGAGCCGACCACCGCCCTCGACCCGACTATCCAGCGGCGGATCCTGGACCTGCTGGCGGAGCTGCGGCGCGACCTGGGAATCTCGATCCTCCTGGTGACGCACGACTTCGGGGTGGTGTCGCACCTGGCCGACACGGTCGCGGTGCTGCGGTCAGGGTCGCTGGTGGAGGCCGGGCCGGTCGAGTCCGTGCTGGCCGCGCCGACCCGCCCGTACACGCGGCTGCTCATCGACTCGGTGCCGGCCCTGCGCACCCGGCCGGCCCAGGACCCGGGGGCGGACCCGGCGCCGGGCAGCGCGGAGCCGGGCAGCGCGGAGCCGGAACCGGAACCGGAACCGGAACCGGAACCGGAACCGGAACCGGAACCGGCCGCCGGCGGGCCCGCCGGCGGCAGGCCCGGCGCGGGCTCCGCCGTCCTGGTGGCCGAGAACGTCTCCCGGGTCTTCCGGGTACCGGGCACGTCGCTGCGCGGGCCGGAGTTCACTGCCGTGCGCGACGTGACGCTGCGGCTGCGGCGGGGCGAGAGCGTCGGGCTGATCGGCGAGTCCGGCTCGGGCAAGTCCACCCTGGCCCGGCTGCTGACCGGGCTGACCCCGCCGTCAGCGGGCACCGTCAGCTTCGACGGCGCGCCCCTGGCCGGGCAGTCACGGGCCGGCCGGGCGGCGTTCCGCCGGACGGTGCAGATCGTGTTCCAGGACAACGGCAGCGCGCTCAACCCCCGGCTGCGGATCGGCACCCAGCTGACCCGGCCGCTGCTGCGCCTGGGCGCGGCGTCGTCGGCGGCGGACGCGGCCAGGCGGGCCGCCGAGACGCTGGAGCTGGTCGGCCTGGACGGCAGCTACCTGAAGCGCTACCCGCACCAGCTGTCCGGCGGCCAGCGCCAGCGGGTGGGCATCGCCCGCGCCCTCGGCCCCGGCCCGCAGGTCCTCATCCTGGACGAGCCCACCTCCGCGCTTGACGTCTCAACCCAGGCCTCGGTCCTGTCGCTGCTGGCCGACCTGCGCGCGCGGCTGGACATCACCTTCCTGCTGATCTCGCACAACCTGGCCGTCGTGAGCCAGTTCGCCGACCGCATCGTGGTCTTGCAGGACGGGCGGGTGGTGGACGACTTCCCGGCCGGCTCCTTCCTCGCGGCAGGCCGGCACCCGGTGACCACCGACCTGCTGGACGCGGTCCTCCCGCTGCGCACCACGCCAGCCGCCGCGCAGTGAACACAAGGGGGTTGCGCGCAACAGGCGCCCCTGTTAAATTTCTACTATTCCAGTAGGAAATATCGTAAATAACGGGTAACGGCGCAGTTTCCGGTCGTTACGGCAACGGCAAGGTGGAAGAGCAGTGAGCACACAAGACCCCGCGATAACCAGTGACCAGGCGCCCGAGCCGCCTGCGGGCGCATCGCAGGCAACAGCCCTGGCAGACGGACCAGGAGAGGTCACCGAGGAAGAGCTCCCCCGCGACGTGGTCTCCGGGCTGGGCGTCTTCTCCCAGGGCCTGGCGGCAGCGGCCCCCAGCGTGGCGCTCGCCAGCGTCCCGGCGTCGCTGTTCCTGGTGGCCGGGAAGGGGGCCGTCTGGGGCGCCATCGCCGGCGGCGTCCTGGTTTACCTCGTCGGCTGGGTGATCAGCCTGCAGGCGAGGCGGACGGTCTCGTCCGGCTCGCTCGGCACCTACGCGGGCAACGGCCTGGGGCCGTGGGGCGCGTTCGCCTCCGGCTGGGCGCTGATCATCGGCTACGTCGGCTTCGCGGCAGGCGGCATCCTCGGCGCGGTCCTGTACTTCAACAACTTCCTGGTCAAGCTGGGCGCGCCGGCCGACAACGAGGCGATCAAGGTCGTCATCCTGCTGGTCGTGGCGGCCGCCGCGATCTACCTCCCGCTGCGCGGGGTGTCGCTGTCGGTCAAGATCGGCCTCGGGTTCGAGATCGTGTCGCTGATCGCGATCTTCATCATCATCATCGCCTCGTACGTGACCTACGGCGCGCACTTCGACTCCGCCCAGTGGGGCATCTCCCACCTGAGCAGCAGCTCGACCTTCATCGCGGCGGTGACCGGGGTCGGCTCCTACGCCGGCTTCGAGAGCGCCGCCTCGCTCGGCCACGAGGCCAAGGACGCGCACCGTAACGTCCCGCGGGCGATCCTGCGCCTGGTCATCGGCCTGTCGGTGATCTACCTGGTCGCGACCTACCCGGAGGTGCTCGGCTTCAAGGGCCTGACCGGGGACAGCACCCCGCTGCCGGTGGTGGCAGCCAACGCGGGCGTGTCCTGGACCTCCTGGATCGTCGACATCACGCTGGGCGTCGCGATGCTCGTCTTCGCCTCGGCCGTGATCAACTCCGGCTCCCGCAGCCTGTTCACGCTGTCGCGCGAGCACGCGCTGCCGAAGCTGTTCGGCGCGGTCCACCGGGGTTACCGCACCCCCTACCTGTCGATCCTGCTGATCGGCGCGATCGGCCTCGGGCTCGGCCTGTACGGGACGGTCAGCCCGTACGGACGGCTCCAGTGGGACGTCTACGTCGGCATCGTGTCCAGCTACGGCTATCTCCTGGCGTACATCCTGGTCGCGATCGCCACGCCGATCTGGCTGCGCCGGATCCGGGCGCTGACGCCGGCCGCCCTCATCGTGTCGGTGCTGGCCACGGCCGGCATCGGCTACGTGATCTACAAGAACCTGATCCCGGTGCCGCCGTCGCCCTACAACGTGCTCCCCTACGTGTTCGCCGGCCTGATCGTCGTCGGCCTGGCCTGGTACGCCTACCTGTGGGTGACCCGGCGCGACGTCGCCCGGCGGGTCGGCACGATCCAGACGCTGTCCGAGGCCGAGCAGCAGCGCCTGGCCGAGATCGGGCTGCTGGCGGCCGCACGGTCCGCGGAGGGATGACGTGCCCGCGATCCGCAACCCCGCCTCGCCCGCCTCCGCCTTCTCCGCGGGCGAGAAGCGGGGTCTCTACTGGGACGCCCGCACCGGGAGCCTGCGCCGTGACGGCAGGCAGGGGAACGGCCGGCCGGGCAGGGTCAGCCGCACCCGTTCGGTGGCATGATCTTGGATTTTCCGAACGGATGCGGGCTCCTCAGCTAGCCAGGCGGCGGCGCCGGGCGCGCTGGCGGCAGGCCGGGCCGCAGTAGCGGGCCGGCCTGCCGGTGGCCTGCGAGCGCAGCCGGGCCCCGCACTCCGCGCAGAGCGAGGCGCCGCGGCCGCCGATTTCGTGACCAGGGAGCGGCCCGCCGTCACGCAACAGGATTGGTTTCGTGACGGCGGGGCCCGCGATGGCGGGGGCGCGCAGGCCCTCGAGCAGCAGCCGGGCCAGCCGCGGGCCGCGGGCCCGGTCCCGGTGCGCCGCGCACAGCGCGGCGCCGCTGTAGGCCAGCGCCGCCAGGTCATCGGCGCGCAGGTCGCCGCGGACCGCGCCCGCCCGCTGGGCGCTGGCGAGCAAGCCGCCAAGCGCCTCCTGGAAGCGCCCGGACGCGGCCGCCAGGGTGGCTCGCGGCCAGCCCTTGTCGGCCGTGAGCGCGTCACAGACACCCTGACGGCCCGCGGACTTCTCGATCACTTCGAGCAGGAACCCGAACAGTGCGTCACCAGGCGCGGCGCGGGCTGCCCACCGGCCGGCCGCGGCCGCGAGGTCGTTCACGTGCTCGGCCAGCACCGCCTCGAGCAGCGCCTCCTTGCTCGGGAAGTGCCGGTAGACGGTGCCGGCGCCGACCCCGGCGCGCTGCGCGACGCGGCCGAGCGACACCCCGGGCCCCTCGTCGGCGAACGCGCGCACCGCGGCGCGGAGCACGACCTCCCGGTTGCGGCGGGCGTCGGCGCGGCCGGGGAGTGCCGCGGCCGGCCCGGGCGCGGGCGCTGCTGTCATGTCACGTAATCCTTGCGGGAGCAGTGAAGCGGGTGAAGTATTCCGGTTGCCTCAGTATCCACCAGCGGAAGGACGAACACCATGACCACTGCGGAGCCGGGCAGCCCCCGTTCCCTCATCCTGGTTACCGGCGCCACCGGCAACCAGGGCGGCGCCACCGCCCGGCGGCTGCTCGCGGCCGGGCGGCCGGTGCGGGCGCTGGTCCGCGACCCGGCCGCACCGGCGGCGGTCGCGCTGGCCGCGGCGGGGGCCGAGCTTGCCCGCGGCGACTTCGACGACCCGGCCAGCCTGCGGCCGGCCCTTGACGGGGCCGGGGCCGTGTTCGGCATCCCGCCGACGGCGTTCGGCCCGGCCGGGCCCGACCAGGGGCTCGAAGTGGCGCGCGGCCGGGCGCTGATCGACGCGGCCGCCGCGGCCGGCGTCGAGCAGGTCGTCTTCAGCACGGTCGCCTCGGCCTCGGTCACCTCGACCGGGGTGGCCGGCTCGGCCGGGAAGGCGCTCATCGGGCAGTACCTGCTTGACCGCATCGCGCGGCCGACGGTGCTGCGCCCGGTCCGGTTCATGACCAACTACCTCAGCGCCGGGGTGATGGGCATCGACGGCATCACCGGCGGCGTGCACCGGCACCTGTTCCCGCCGGACGAGCCGATGCAGGTGATCGCGGTGGAAGACATCGCCGAGTTCGCCGCGCTCGCCTTCGCCGACCCGGCCCGGTTCGCCGGGCGGACCCTGGAACTGGCCGGCGACCAGCCGACCCCGGCCGAGGCGGCCGCCGCGATCGCCGCGGCCGCCGGCATCCCCCTCCGGTACGAGCAGCTGACCGAGGCCGAGGCGGCCGCGATCAGCCCGGACCTGGCCGACATCAGGAAGCGCTGGCAGGCGGGCGACCGCTGGCAGGCCGACATCGAGGCGCTGCGGGTCATCCACCCCGGGCTGCGCACCCTGGCCGACTGGCTGGCCGAGTCCGGCGCGGCCGCCCTCCGCGCCCGGCACGCCGCCGCCTGACCCCCCGTGCCCGTCAGTCCGGGCTGGCTGGGCTGGCTGGCAGCTCGGTGACCTCGGCCAGCGCCGGGTCGGCCCGACCTGACGCCCGGGCCAGCGCCGGCGGCCACGTCCGCGGGGGCCTCGGCGGAAATGGCCAGCTAGCCGCGGGCGCGCAGGATGATGCCGTGCGCGTAGGTCGCCTGGCCCGCGTGCATCATGTCGTCGTTGAGGACCGACACCAGCCGCACGCCAAGCGTCACCGGCGGCGCCCACCGGGTGTCCACCACCCGGCCCAGGTCGGCGTCGGTCACCGCGGAGACCAGCCGGACCGTCTGCGCGTAGGTCTCCTCGTGGTAGCCGGCCAGCAGCCCGGCCGAGGCGGTGGCGGCGCCGACCGCCGCCACCTGCGCGGCCGTGTGCCCGTAGCCGGTCTCCAGCATGCCCTCGGGCAGCCCGAACCGCTTCGCCCAGCCCCCGGACGACCAGGCCTGCACGGCGCCGAACGCCTTCGCCACGTGGTCGTCCTGCACCCGCGTCAGGTGCCAGACCAGCCAGCTGACGGGATTGGCGTCCGGGTCGATCCGGTAGGCGAGCTGGCCGGGGGTGAGGCCGGACAGCACGTCCGCGACCGTCTCCCTGATCCGGGTGAACCCGTCGACGAGCAACTCCGCGCTAGTCATGCCCCCTGTCTACCTCACCCGGCGGGCCGCCGCTGGCCGACGCTCACGGGTCGTGAGATAGGTTGCTTAGCGCACTAACCGGACAGCGGACGCGCCGGGGCGCGGGCGACGGAGGATGCGGGTGACGGCGGACTTCAGGCAGCGGTACGGCCCGGTGGCGGTGGTGACCGGTGCCTCGTCCGGTATCGGCTACGCGTTCGCCGAGGAGCTGGCCGAACGGGGCCTCGACCTGGTGGTGACGGCGCGGCGGCGCGGACGGCTGGAGGAGCTGGCCGGACGGCTGGCCCGGGAGCACGGGGTCAGCGTCACGCCGTACCAGTGCGACCTGGCCGACCCGGCCGCGCCCGGGGAGCTGGCCGGGTTCACCGGCGGGATGGACGTCGGGCTGGTGATCAGCAACGCCGGGTTCGGGCTGCGGCGCGGGCCGCACGAGTCGCATGACGCGGCGGTCCTGACGGAGCTGCTGATGGTGAACTGCCACGCGCCGTCGGCGCTGGCGAACCGGTTCGTCCCGCGGCTGCGGGCGCGCGGGTCCGGCGGCATCATCTTCACCAGCTCGGTCGAGGGCTCGATCGGCGGGCCCTACTCGGCCGCCTACTCCTCGAGCAAGGCGCTGGTGACCTCGCTCGGCGCGGCGCTGTGGGGCGAGCTGGCCGGGACCGGGGTCGACGTGCTGACGCTGTGCCCGGGCAAGACGGTCTCCGAGGCCGCCGTCAAGCAGGGCTTCGACGCCTCGATCAACGACGACGCCACCCCGGCCCGCGAGGTGGCCCGGCTGGCACTCGACCGCATCGCGGACGGACCGGTCTACGTGTCAAGCGAGCAGTACGGGGCGATGATCGAGCAACTGCCCGCCCTCCCCCGCCGCGAGATGCTGCTGGCCTCGGCCGACGCGATGCGCAAGCACATCGCCGCGCGGGACGCCCGGCCGGCCTAGCCGGGTTACCCCGCTCAGCGGTTCCGCCGCCGCCCGGCCGGGTCGGCCGCCAGCCGGGCTCGGCGCAGCGGACGGCGGCCAGCCGGGCGTAGCCGTAGCGGCCGCCCCAGTCCCGGGCGGCCGTCTCCGCGCCAGCGCCCAGCCCTTGCCAAGTAGTAAACTAAATAAGGTAATAGCGTTAATGGAATTGGCCGCCAACGACGGCTGGCCATGACGGCTGGCCATGACGGCACTGCCTGTAAAGGAGCAGCGCATGACCGGAAGAGTCCAGGGCAAGGTCGCACTCATCACCGGCGGCGGCCGCGGGCAGGGGCGCAGCCACGCGCTCAAGCTGGCGGCCGAAGGCGCCGACATCGTGGCCTTTGACATCTGCCACGACCTGGAGTCGGTCGAGTACGAGCTGTCCTCACCGGACGACCTCAAGCAGACGGTGGCCGAGGTGGAGAAGCTCGACCGGCGCGCGATCGGCATCCAGGGCGACGTACGCGACCTGAACGCGCTGACCGACGCGGTCAGCCAGGCTATCGGCACGTTCGGGCAGCTGGACATCGTCTGCGCCAACGCGGGCATCGCCAGCTTCGTGCCCGGCCTCGGCATGCAGGGCTGGGCCGAGGTCACCGGGACCAACCTCGTCGGGGTGATGAACACGCTGCACGCGGCGCTGCCGGCGATGACCGCGGGCGGCTCGGTCGTCGTCACCGGGTCGTTCGCCGCACTGATGAAGGGCGGGGTCGGCGGCGAGCCGGGCGGGCTCGCCTACAGCTACGCCAAGCGGCAGCTCATCGAGTACGTCAAGTGGGTCGCGGCCGCCGCCGCGCCGTCGGGCATCCGGGTCAACGGCATCCACCCGACCAACTGCAACACCCGCCTGCTCAACAACGACGGCATCTACGCGCGCTTCCGGCCCGACCTGGAGCACCCCACCCGGGAGGACGCGCTCCCCGGGTTCGCCACCATGCAGCTGCTGCCGAACGTGCCGTACGTCGAGCCGGAGGACATCAGCAACGCGGTGCTGTTCCTCGCCTCCGAGGAATCCCGCTACGTCACCGGCGAATTCATCAGCGTCGACGCCGGCGCCCACCTCAAGCTCCTGGAGTAACACCGCCGCGCGGGCGCAGCCCCGGCGGCGGCGCCCGCGCCCGGCAGCAACCCGGCCCACCTGTTCACTAGCGCGAGGGAACGCTTCATGACTACCAGCACGACTGACAGCAGCACCGGGGTCCTGGCCGGCGAAGAGCGGCTGCTCATCGACGGCGAGCTGACCGGCGCCAGCGGCGGCGCCAAGTTCGACGTGATCAATCCGGCCACCGAGGAAGTGGCCGGGGTCGCCGCCGACGGGCGCCCGGCCGACATCGAGCGGGCGATCGCGGCCGCCCGCCGCGCGTTCGACGGCAACGCCGGCGGCTGGCGGGACGACGTCGAGTTCCGCGCGCGCTGCATCATCCAGCTCAGGGACGGGCTGGTCCGGGCGCAGGAGCGGCTGCGCCGCATCCTGGTCACCGAGATCGGCACGCCGATCGCGATGACCTACGGCATCCAGCTCGCGTTCCCGATCGAGGAGGCCGGCTTCTGGCCGGACGTGGCCCGCGACTTCGCGTTCCTGCGCGACGCCGGCCTGCACACCGGCCTCGGCCGCACCTCCCGGCAAAAGCACCAGTACATCCCGGTCGGCGTGGTCGCGTCGATCACCCCGTGGAACTCGCCGCTCTACCTGAACGTCACCGAGACCGTGCCCGCACTGCTGGCGGGCAACGCCGTAATCCTCAAGCCGGCCCAGCTCACGCCATGGAACGGGCTCGAGCTTGGCCGGATCGTGGCCGAGGAGACCGACATCCCGGCCGGCATCTTCCAGGTGGTGGTGTCCGATGACAACGACGTGGCGGCCCAGCTGACCTCCGACCCGCGGGTCGACATGATCTCGTTCACCGGCTCGACCGCGGTCGGGCGCAAGATCCTGGCGGCCGCCGCCCCCACCGTGAAGAAGACGGTGATGGAGCTCGGCGGCAAGTCCACCCACATCGTGCTGGACGACGCCGACCTGGCCAAGGTGCTGCCGATGGCGGCCGGCGGCGTGTGCACGATGTCCGGCCAGGGGTGCACCAACGCAACCCGGGTGCTGCTGCCGCGGGCCAAGCTGGCCGAGGGCCTGGCGATCCTCAAGGCGTCGATGGAGAAGTTCCCCTACGGCGACCCGTGGGACATGAAGAACTTCTCCGGCCCGGCCATCAGCGACGTGCAGCGGGCCAAGGTGCTCGGCATGATCGAGGGCGCGGTGGCGGCGGGCGCGACCCTGGTCACCGGCGGCGGCAAGCCCGCCCACCTGCCGGTCGGCTACTACATCGAGCCGACGCTGCTGTCCGACGTCGACCCGGGCTCGGTCATCGGCCAGGAGGAGACGTTCGGCCCGGTCGTCACGGTGACCCCGTACGACACCGAGGACGAGGCGGTGGCGATCGCCAACGGCACCGTCTACGGCCTGTCCGGTCAGGTGTCCAGCGGCGACGACGACCACGCGCTGGCGGTCGCGCTGAAGATCCACACCGGCACCATCGGCGCCAACGTCGGCGGCACGTTCGCGATGACCAGCCCGCTGGGCGGCGTCCGGCAGAGCGGGCTCGGCCGCCGCTACGGCGACCACGGGTTCGAGGAGTACCTGGAGCTCAAGGTGATCGCCCAGCCGGCCTGACGGCGGGGGCGGTATCCACGGCCGGCGAGCGGACTCCGCTGGCCGGCCGTTGGTGTCAGGTCTTGCCAGCATTCGCGGTACTCAGTACCATTTTTAGGATATCGGGTCCCGAAGAGGTGAGGTTCAGCGATGAACATCGTGGTCTGCATGAAGCAGGTGCCGGATACCGAGGTGGAGCGGTCGCTCGTGCCGGGCGACGGCACGGTGGACCGGGCCGGGGCCGACGGGGTGATCAACTACCTCGACGAGTTCGCGATCGAGGAGGCGCTGAAGATCGCCGAGGCCCGGGGCGGGTCGGAGGTGACGATCCTCACCATGGGCCCGGTTAAGGCGGCCGACTCGATCCGCAAGGCGCTGTCGATGGGGGCCCACAAGGCGGTCCACGTCTCCGATGACGCGATCGCCGGCTCCGACGCCCTCGCCACGTCGCAACTGCTGGCCGAGGCGCTCAAGGTGGTCGGGTTCGACCTGGTGGTGTTCGGCTGCGAGTCGACTGACGCGCGGACCGGGCTGGTGCCGGCCATGGTGGCCGAGCGGCTCGGGGTCCCGCAGCTCACCCTGGCCTCCAAGGTGGAGGTGGACGGCGGGTCGGTGACGATCCGGCGGGTGACCGATGACGGGGTGGCGACCGTGACCGGCTCGCTGCCTGCGGTGGTCTCGGTCAACGAGAAGATCAACGAGCCGCGCTACCCCACCTTCAAGGGCATCATGGCGGCCAAGAAGAAGCCGGTGCAGGCCCTCGCGCTGGCCGACCTGTCGCTCGCGCCGGACACGGTGGGCCTGGCCAACGCCGCGAGCTGGGTCGACGACTTCGCCGCCCGCCCGCCGAGGCAGGCCGGGGTGATCGTCAAAGACGAGGGCGACGGCGGGAACAAGGCCGCGGCGTTCCTGGCCGGGCGCAAGTTCATCTAGAGGGGATCGGTTACATGGCTGAGGTTCTGGTCCTCGCGGAGCGCAACGCTGACGGCGAGGTCAAGAAGGTGACGCTGGAGCTGCTGACCGCGGCCCGGCGGCTGGGCGAGCCGTCGGTGGTCTGGCTCGGGCCGGGCGCCGACGCGGCGCGGGCGCGGCTGGCGGAGTACGGGGCGGTGAAGGTCTACGCGGCTGACTCGGCGGACTTCGCCGGGTACGTGACCGCCCCG